>Ga0307512_10000724_pt1 | contig 48949 bp, 43 predicted proteins | sample 14_EM_MG_FD_200267 | JGI IMG/M metagenome (GOLD analysis project Ga0307512, IMG submission 200267) | Populus trichocarpa ectomycorrhiza microbial communities from riparian zone in the Pacific Northwest, United States - 14_EM | ecosystem: Host-associated > Plants > Roots > Unclassified | place... | reverse complement strand
TATAGATACATAGATACATAGATGAGAATACAAACTGAATGCATAAGTTTTGAAAATCGTTGAACGATAAGTAGTAGCTATGATTTCCAGGCGCAACAGCAGCATTCCCAAAGATGTTTTTCCAAGACTGCTCTACAGTGATTCAACGTGCTCCTAGGTGCTCCCAGGTGCACCTCAAGGCCACTACATCAGTCCAGAAAACACAGGGAGAGGTATGAATGCAACGCGAGTTGAGACTCGTCGCCTGGGCGATGGGAAGCGTGGAATTCTCCGTCAGAGGGCACGAGGTTCCGTTAGAGCCGTCAGACCTCTCCGGAACACCCGTGTGTTTCTGACGGAAGCTAGAGTTGTTGCTGATGTAGTTGCATCCACGCTCACTGAGTAATCCCTTCAGCAAATGTTGCTATGGGTCGTGCTGGACACCAGCACTAGATCACTTTTTAATCGTTTATATGACCATCGTAGCTCGAGATTTGAAATCGCGTTCCATGGAATATGAGCCGAAAGACATCCTAACATGAGGTAGCGATTCCATACGTCTTGTTGAAATTCACAAGTTTTAAAGTCCTCAGCTGCCAGTTCGAAGCGTTTTGTCTGTCATTTCAGTCAATCTGGATTTACCTGGATGTTAAATATGAATTACCTCTACGAACTGACCATTGTAATTCCTCGACTTCCCTTCCTCTCCAGGATGTCCAAAGCTGAATCATCAACCTCCAACTTGTCAGTTCTGTAACTTCCGACTCTGTTAATTTGTTTAACTTTGCGATGTGTGCTTCTGCCCCCAAGTGTTTCCTCATGGAGCTGGTCCATTGTCCTGATGGATTGTGACGAACTTGATGACAAATGGTATACAGTATTTCATGGCATCCGGCCTCCTCAATTCAGCAGTGCCAATAAAATTGCCATGAAGATGCATGTTGAGAATTATTCGAACCAATGGGATGGTTCGAGCCTACTTTGATTGAAGCCCACCAAGCATCGATGATGATGTGTACAGTATGGTGACTGAAATCATGATTGAAGACTCGTTCATTTTCGGAAGAAATCATAATCTCTAGAAATGCGGTATTTCAAGTATTTGAATCTGACATGGTAGTGGGAATTAGAAATCTGGGTAATCCGACTTGAGAGACTGCCCAAAGTTACGTTATAGTAAAGCAGGATGCAGGTCTTTAAATATTGACTCTAGAGCTACATGAAAGAAATCAGATCTGTGAGACATTGGATGGATATTTGTGAAGTTGGATACAAGGACATATTGAAAAGACCGACCACGTGAATTCAATTTATGAATAGTGTAATGCGGTTCATTGCTCTGTAGCATACTACGCCCCCACGAACATTGTTGAGGCTCCATGGGCGCACCATTGTATGAGATGGAAGCGATATTGTCACTACCCTTTTGACCAATCATGGCTACTGATAGGTTGATTGTGAATTAACCTCACGCCATACCCCATAGATTATTCAAGATGCAAAATGAAAAATCATCAACACTTCGTTGACTCTGTGTTGACGCTGCATTGTCGCCCATTATAGAACATAGTTACGATGTTGTTGCAAGCATTGTTGCCCACACACAGGGCCGACACTTTGATTCTGGATTACTATGGTCATACAGTCCCTCAATTTTCCAAGCTTCAAGGCCTATAATCATCGACAGTTCGTTGACGCTCTATTTGAGGGAATGGTTACAATGTTGTCGAAAGCGTGTTTTTCCTTGAAAGGAGGCCAAGGGTTCAATTATGGATTCATGTGGTCGCACCACTGCTTGATGATTCAAAATGCAAGGCCTGAAATCGTGGACACTCAGTTGATGCTCAATTTTTGGACATTGCAGCGATGTTGTCGCAATCATTTTTGCCTAGAAAGGTGGCCAATAGTTTGATTATGGGTTATTGTCACTGCACAGCCCTTGAATTTTCCAAGATGCGATGCCAAAAGCCATTGACGGGCTGATGATGCTCATTTCGAGGACATTGCAGTGATGTTGCCGCAACCATCATTGCCCCGAACGGCGGCTGATAGCTTGAGTATGAGTTAATTTCGCCGCACAGCCCTTTGGTTGTGCAAGATGCAAGGCCAGAACTCGTTGACTCTCCATTGACGTTGATTTTTAGTGTGGGGCAACGAGCGCGTTGTTTGCCTTTTTCAGTATCATGCCCACCAATACATTCACTTTGGCGGGATGTGACAATGCAGCCCTTTGATTGCTGATTCGTAAAGGCAGTCATGATTTGATTCTCCGATATGGCACAGGACGTGTCCAGGGCCAGTTGACCTCATTAGTGTTTTGACAACTCGCGATCTCTCGGAGATTGCTAGCGATAATCTTACCTATCAACTACCCTAATATATTACCACATCCACGTGTGCAACCGTATCTTGCCATATACTCTCATACACGGCCATTTATAGATATACGGCCTTACCCGAATGTGTCAGACTAAAAATCGGTGACTCTCTGTGGACACTCACATGAATCACATCGAAACAGCCTTCGTACACCCAATAATTGTATCCAGCGAATCGTATACTCTCTATTGACATCCAGTATTGCGTTTCTCAGTATTATCATTTGCATCCAGGAGTGTTGTGGCCTCTCAATTCCTGATTAACCTCTATCCGTGCTGTCTAAGTGAGGGATGACATGGCTTTAAAACATCCCTGCGCTTTCGGCCGGCAATTTACAGCATGTAGATCATTACACTAGTCTTTGGTAACTATAGCTCGACTTCCTCAGCTGTCCTCACCCAGCTCCTGCTACTCGATCACCATGACATTCCATAAGCAATTTCAACTATCACAACCATGTGCACCAGGTCTGTGCAGACAGTTATGCAGTTGGATGCATGGATGAATGCACCTTCACGGTGGTCATTCAGAAAGATTCCTGTTGAGCACTGACCGCTCTTTCTATGACTCATATGACATCATGCACTTACATTTTGTTAGTATATTTCGTCAGTAATATAGCTTGTGCTTTCTCACTTAACAGGAATTGCCAAACAGAAATCGCACTTATTGGCAGGCTTACAGCTAGATTTGGATTCTAGAACTTGCGCATGGTGTGTTTGACCCATGCACATGCAGAGACGAATTATCATATCTCACAATTTGGTTACTAAAATCAAGACAACCCTGACACTTAGCAAAATTGGTACGCAAGTTGCTTTTCACTAAGATATGACGTGAAACATACCAATTTGCCTCTCTATTCCTCCAATGACAGAGGAGCTGTCACCATGTCATCGTCCGAATCCAATTTCTATATGGTGATCAGCTGGGGAGGCTATATGCAGAGGTAATAGCTTACAAGTCCAACAAGGTTCGCATTCTGAATGAGTAATGAATCATGTTCCTCAGGGGGTGCAAGACCAGGTATACTTGTGTTCGAATATGGCTTCCCAGAACCTAGCCAACTATGACTACTTCCTGGTCGACAAGTCCCTTGCGGCATTCATGATATTCCGGGCACAATGTCATGATACTTCATAAGCTCTCCAAAAGTTGTCGGTGCAGGTGCGGCTACAGAATTATCCGTTTGCGGTGTAACAGCTGCCCGAACAATCCATTTGGATGTGCCGTACTTCTTATCTCTCTCACGAGAGTTGTAGGCTGTGTCCTCCCATCCCTGCTGTGTCAATTCTTCATGCTTCATCTGCTTCTGTCGAAACCTGTCCATGTGCTGCAGTTCCGCATTGGAGTGTGTGCCCATCACCCCGCCGCGTTGGTCATCTTTGCTCTGCTGGCCTTGCTCTGTCTCTTCATGATTCTCATCTTCCCCATCCTCCCCATTGTCGGAACTTGCAAGATCACTCCGCCCCTCTCCGACCGCAAGCACCATCACCTGAAATGCCAATTCTGGATCTCCATTCATCAATCCCACATTTTCAGCTTCGCTCTTATCTTCCTGCTCTTGCTGAACCGCTGTCTTTGCATCTTCAACTCCCTTTCTCAACCCAGCAGTTTCTCTCGCAACATAATCCTCAATCCATTGTTTCTTCTCTCCATTGCTGACGAAGTGCGTTTCTCGTTGTTTCTTGGCCACAGGCTTCATTTTGGATCGCAAGCTGCGCAATGTCTCAAGGTCTCAGACTCCTTCTGCTTCCAAGCCGCTGTTGCCTTCGTTCACTTGATGATGTTGTTGTGTGGACCGCTGTGTTTATTTGCCATATTTGCCAGCTGGAAGTGGTCAAAAGTTCTTTTTCGGAGCATTGACCATTGTAATTTGCATTGACTCTGTTGTTGGGCGAGATGTTGGATGTTGCAAGATATGGACAATATGGAGGCAAGCTGCGTCTTGTATGTCAAGGTTGCTATGTTTAATCATCTTGAACAAAGCAAAATCTGCCTTTTCACTGTCAATAAAATGGGAATAGTTAGGCTAACTGTACAACATGACTTGATTGTTAGTGTCAGTTTCATGTAATATCCCGGGGATTATTTGAGAAAAACATCATCAGACATCCTTTCCCTTGAACAATGTCCTATTCATATCTGATAATCATGTGATTTCGGCAGTCATCCACCACAATCTATGCCGTGTAAACATTCAAACAGCATCGGACCAACGTATTGCAAATCGCGGGGGGGTGGGAAACCCACTGCAACCTGCAGCCTTCTGCACCAGGATTCATCTCGAGTATAACGAACATGTTGGCTGCTACTTATTCCATTCTGACTGGGAGCTAACTATATAGTCATCAAGACTTCCCACTCCTTTTCGTTATCATCTTCATCTTCTATTCCACACCAGCAAATCATGAATACACATCAACCTCAGCCAGGTGAGAGCGGATCTGAATCAAGCCGATCCACGGGCACTTCATCAAATACCTCACTGATTGGCACAGAACAGGAATGTAGACACCAGTTTGTCCACCGCGGCGTTCCCAATGCAGCCACCAGAAATATGACCCAGGATGCACATTTAATAATCGTCCGTAAGGGTGGAAGCAGCAAGAATAAGTAGCAGTGTGCAGTTTGATGTGACTATATCCATATGGAGGTGAACGGCTGTCAATTTCCCATATAACATACAGCAGGCGTACATAGAGAACTACGTAAACAATGTATCGCTGCCCGTAATCGGAAACTCCCATACTTGACCAAGGCATTTGTTCCCACAGTCCACAAAATTGAACTTCATGATGATGTCAGCTCATGATTTTTGAGGACCAATTTCCTGATAAGCATCCCCATCAGTGGACAGATCAGGCGTTAAGCACCATAGAGGAAGCTGCGGAAGCGTGTATGGTTGAGGTAGTAGCCGAATCACATTGTTAGAAGCAGCAATGTATTTCTTGTAGGTGTTGGACATGTCTGCTACTATGGCAAGACAAGGAGATCGGGTCTAGCTGGAACAGTCCGACATGTGCCTGGCCTTGATTATGGCCAGAATGGCCAAAGGAGGGTTTTCTTGCCTCACGATGGAGGAAACGGAATATCTGATCAAGAAGCCTCATGCCAAAGTCTGAGAAGAGAAGAATTGGGTTGTTGAGATTCTTATGCGTACAGAGGTGAAGGCTGCAATAGAAAGACACCTGGCTATGCCTCTTCAAAACCACATGGCCAGATGCCTTCCTTGCCAACATTGCACTGCAAAGAATCCGCAGACACGCTGGAGACTCAGAGGAACAGGTGCACCTCCACCCAGCCAACGCAGAGAGCCAACTCCAGAGCCAACGCCACATCTGCCCGGAACGCCACCTGCCCCAACCGGTAACCACTACGGAGCTCAACGTTCCCAAATCAACATTTTGCCACCCAGCTCTGTGTATTCACATACTTCTCTTCCCTTCGCTGAATCCTTTAGACTTGATGCATATGCCCAGGATAGCCAGCACAATACAGATTTTAATCCAGATATGCTGACTGATGAAGAAACATCCACTGGTTAGTACACTATCTGCTGCGTGGTGATGCAGCTAACATCCATTTTGAAGAGGAGAGCAGCCTATTGAGCGAACCTGCAAGTGATGACAAGCATTACTGGAAATGTACAGGATTTTGGAGATTATTTTTATTTACAATTAGCGGACACTGTGAAGTATATTTCAAAGGATATCTTTATATGTATTATTAAAGAACAATGTAGTGATCAAAGGAGAAAGTAAATGAAAACGCTAGAAAGGCTGCCAAAACAATGTGAATGATAAACTACACCAAATCAAGTGATTTCATATTGGGGATACACCCATGGCAAAATGAGCGTCAATGGAGCGTCAACAATTTTAGGTCATCTAAGTCTGGTAATTTATGATTGATTTGGCCGTGGTTATACATAATCAGAGTATTGGCCGCCTTTATTGACCAAAATCATAGCAACACGCTCCCTACCTCATCTTGAAAATGAGCATCAACGCAGTGTCAACAATTTTTGGTCATGCATCCTGGGTAATCAGTCTGCCGATAGGTTGCATACAGTCATAGAGGAATAATTGGGCACTTTGATAGGTAAAACACATTGCAATACCCTCCCTGCCCCATCTTGGAAATGAGCGTCAACGGAGTGTCAACAGAGCGGCAACAGAGCATCAATGATTGTTTGTTGTGTAACTTTGGTAATCTGGGTGGCGACTGGTTGTAGACAGTCATTAAGGAACTATTTGCCACCTTAAATTTGCAACAGAGATAGCGATTCCCTCCCTGCCCCATCATGAGAATGAGTGTCAACAGAGCGTCAACGATTGTTGGTCGTGTATCTTGCGTAATCTGGGGGGCGACAGGTTGCAGACAGTCATAAACAAAGTATTGGGTGCCTTTATAGGAAAAACAGAAAGTGAAACGCACCCTGCCCCAGCTTGAAAATGAGCATCAAATGAGCGTGAATGATTGTTGGGCTTCGATCATGGCTAAGCACAGCCCAATGTGGCCGTTATGGTCAATATACAGCGTTTTGACTGTGTTTGTACGCTAAAACGCTCAAGAATACTCACTGGTAGCTCTGTAAATGAAATATGTTGTTACTGTCCCGGAGGATGTGGTGGGAATATCTAGTACATATCTGCCTATAAAGACTGCCATATTATTGTGTATGGATGCTTGTGACCAAGCCCCACTCATATTACCTAAGATACAATACCAAAAATCATTGACGCTCCATTGACACTCATTGTCAGAATGGGGTAGGGAGTGTTTCGCTTTCTCTATTTGCTATAAAGGCGGCCAATACATTGTTGATGACTTTGTGTAACCTGTCGCCCCGCAGAGTACCCAAGATACACAACCAACAATCATTGACACTCAGTTGACGCTTTTTTTCAGGATGTTAGACAGCACATGTCTTTGTTCATTTTGATCATTAAGGCTGCCAATACGTCAAAAACAAACAGTGACTTACCAATGTCAATATTTTAAGAATAGCAGTAGCATAACTGAATCCAACAATAAATGTGAAACCCGAAATGTAGATGCGGAGATTGGAACCAACATGTCGAGCCAAACCCGGCAAAACCCGCAGGTTGACGCGGAGAGGTCCAGGTGTGGCCCGCCAAGAGTCAGCGGGTCAGGTTTTTGGTCAGGTCTGGAACTGAACTAATCTGTTGATGCGGTGCAAACCCGCACTGCTGGCAGGTTACCCAGACCCGCTTATATCCCTAGCAAAGATTATCTGTCTCCCTTCATTCTCACATTTTCAAGTTAACCACAGAATGTAGTTTCGGCATCTGCTGTGTCTCTCTACAGATCATCCGCCACTCACCAACTCTCAACGGGAGCTGAAATATTAACTCAACTTGTCATCTTCCAATGTTTGTGAGCTGACTAACCAAGCCATGGAGACTCAGCACCTGTCGTGCCACCCAATCAGCCACCTCGATACACTCCACCATGTTCGCTGGATCAGTGCCTCAGCACGCATCACTAAACTTGTTCGAGTACAATCACCAAGTACATCTCTATGTTCACATCATCATGGACTCCAAGTGCATCTCACAGCTTGCTGGATCTCTGCCTTGATGTGTACCTCTATACTAACTGAATTACGGCATCCATGTGCATCTGGTGCTACCAAAGGGTCCAGGTTACCTGCCAGCGGTCCGTGTTCGGACTGGAAAAATGGGTCATTTCGGTTCCATACCTTTCCAGAAACACAACGCGCTGCTTCTTGGCGGTCCAAAATGGGACCTGTACCCATCAACCTGCAGGTGTTGCCGGGGTTTGCTATACCTGTTGGGTCCAATCTCTGGTTCTGCATTTCAGGATGTTCTATTTATGGTCACATTCAGATATCCTACTGTTAATAGCGAAATATTAACTATGGTACATCTTTCTCCTTTTTGCATGTACTGGCCGCCTTTATAATCAAAAAATTGGGAGACATGCTCCCTGCCCCATCCTGGAAATAAGCCTCAATGGAGCATCAACAATTTTTGGTATTGCAGCTTGCGTACACTGAGTGGCGATTGGTTGCAGACATTCATAAATGAGGTGTTGGCCTCCTCTATGGGCAAAAGCGGAATCAAAACGCTACCTGCCCAACCTTGAAAATGAGCGTCAACAGAGCGTCTACGATTTAAGGTCTCGCATCTTGGGTAATCTAAGTGGCGCATGATTGCAGACCTCTACTAAGGAGGAATTAGCATCCACTCAAGGTAAACAAACAAGCGACATTCCCGCGACAGCCTCCTGGACAGAATCCACTCATTTCATTTACATTGCTGCAACTAAGTGTTCATGAGAATTTTAGCCTAGAAGAACAGTCAAAACATCGTGTATAGACATTGACCGACCCATCACACTTCAATTACCCATGATGAAATGACAAAAATTGTTGACTCTCTATTGAGGCCCATTCTCATGATGGGGCAGGGAGCATGTCGTTAACTCTTCTTTCTATAAAGGAGGCAAATACTTTGATTATGGAATGTAATGACCAAATTGCTTTTGAATTACATGACTGACAAGACCAATATTCGTTGACGCTCTGTTGACGCTCATTTTCAGTATGGGGCAGGGAATGTGTGGCTCTCCCTTTTGCCTATAAAGCCAGCCAATACCTCATTTATGAATGGTCTCAACCAATTGCCACTCAGATTACCCATGATGCAAGACTAAAAATGGTTGATGCTTCATTGACGCTCATTTTACCATGGGCATATCCACGATATGTTATCATTTAATTTGGCATAGTATATCATAGATGGTGTTTTGGCAGCCATTCTATCGTCTTCGTGTACTTTCTCCTTCATCACTACATTGTTCTTTAATAGTACATATCGATGTATCCTTTACAATATACTTTAATGTATATGTTAATTGTAGATCATAATACACTCGAAAATCCCATTCCATTCCATCAATGCTCGTCATCACTGTCAGGTTCACTCAATAGGCTGCTGTCGTCTGCAAAATGGATGTCAGCCGCATTACCACACAGCCAATAGTGTACTAAACAGTGGATTTCTATTCATCAGTCAGCAAATTTGGATTGAAATCTGTATCGCGCTTGCAAACCATGGCATATGCATCAAGATCGAAATATTCAGTGCCGGAAAGAGAAGTACATATATACACATATCCGGGTGGCACACCCTCGATTTCCGAAGTGTGAGCTCCCTCATTGTTACCGGGTGCACCAGGTGGCATTCCGGGCAGGTGTAGCATCTGTTCTGATGTCGGCTGTCTGAGTCGGTCAGGTGGAGGTGCACCTGTGCCTTCAAACCTGCAGCATTACTGGGGATTCTGCACTGTGCCCTTTTCGCAAGGAAGGCAGCTGTTCATTTGATTATCCTCAATCATTGCCAGGTGGCGTTCCATCGCAGCATTCACATTTTTATGCCCAGGCGACTCAACTCCCTGCTTCGTCTCTCCGGAGACTTGGGAGTGAGGTTTTTGGATCAGTTATCGCGTTTCCTCTATTGCGGTGTGCGAAAACCCTTCTTTGCCCATTTTCCCCATATTGAAGGCAACATGCATGTCAGACTATTCCAGCTGTACTCGACCTGTATGCCTTGCCATAGTTGCAGACAAGTTGAAAATTTACAAGAAATTAGTTCCTGCATCTACATATCAGATTCGCCAATTACCACTGCCATATACTCTTCCATGGAATCCTGTAATGAGGTTAAAACCTGTTTTGTCTACTCTCGGGGTTGGTTATCAGTAAATTTGTCCGCAAAATTCCCACACCTGACAACATCACGATGTTAGATTCCGTGGACTGTTGGCAAATATGGCTTTGTCGACCATTGAGGTTTCCCATTACAGGCGACGATAAATTGGTCACCCAACTCACTACTCACACCAGCAGTATATATCATCATTAGTTTACGGCCGTCTACCCCGATTCAACGATACTCCCAGCCGATTGCGTACTGTTTCTTACTCTTGCTGCTTGTGGTTTTACGGACAATTGTTTACCATGCATTCAGGGTCATATTCTCGGTGGCTGCATTGGCAGCGTCGCAGTGGACTGAGCGGTGTCTGCGTTCTAGATGGGTCTTCGCAGGTGGCGGATTGGATGAAGAGCCCGTCGTTTTGTTCGATTCATATCCGCTCGCACCTTGCTGAGGTCTTTGTGCAGCCATCAGTTGCGGATCTGGAACCGAAGAGATCATGATAATGAAAAGAAGTGGGATTCCTCGATGAAGATGATGACGATAAGCAGTGGGAAGTCTGGTGGAATATATAGGTAGCTTCAAGTCAAGATGGAATGGGTAACAGCCCACTTGCACGTTATACTCAACATGAATCCTGCTGCGTGTAGCTGAAGGTAGCACAGGTTTCCTAACATCCTGCGTTTTGCACCAAGTCGGTCCGATGATGTGTCGGCATATGGGGATGAATCGAGGTGAACGATGGACGAAATCTCATGTTTGTGAGATATATGCAGCAAATACTTTCACAGAAAGTAAGTCTGCTGATGTTTGTCTCATGAAATCCCAGGGATCATACATAAAACAGATGCTAAACATTTTGAAATGATATGCTGTTAGAATTGCTATTCCCAATGTAGTGACAGTCAAAACACAGATTGTGCTTTGTTCAAGTTGATTAAGCGTACAAATCTCAACATAAAAGACACAGCTTGCCTCTATGCGGTCCATATCTTGCAACATCCGACATCTCGCCCATCAACAAAGTCAACACAAAATACAATGGTCAATACACCAAAAAGAGCTTTTCATCACTACTGGCAGGCAAATATGGTAATTTGACAATGCACTCCACACGACCACATCATCAAGCAAATGACGGCAAGAGCGGCTTGGAAGCAGAAAGGGTCCGAGGCCTTCAAGCAATGCACAGCTTGCAATCCAATGAGGAGCTTGCAGCGTGGAAGCGACAAGAAACCTGCTTGATGAGCAATGAAGAGAAGGAGAAATGGATCGAGGATTATGTGGATAGTGAAACCACTGTGGCAAGAAAATGAGTTGAATATGCAGAGACAGCAATTTAGCAGGAGCTGGAAGATATGGGAAATGCTGAAAAGACAGGATTGACAACCTCAAAGCCTGAAAACTACATTTGAGGAGATGTTAACTGCATCATATAGAGTCTGAGCAATCTTGCAAGTTCCGATGATGGGTTGGATGGGCAAGAGGAGGATGAAGATGAAGAAGATCCTCAGCTGGGCATGCTGAGCGAAGATGACGAACCCAACTGGTTGATGGGAACAATCTCCAAAACGGTACAGCATCGGATAGAGCGATTTCAGCTCTATCAGCTGAAGCTTGCACAATTGACGCAACCAGGCTGGGAAGACGCGTCCAACTACTGCTGTGAGAGAGAAAATATATACGGGATGACCGAATGGAAGGTTCCGGCTCTATTTCAACCGCAAACAGAAGATGGTGCAGCTTCATCTGCGCTGATGACATATCATGAGCCTATGGAGACAATCGATAGTGTCACCGGAGAAGCGCAAATGCCACATGAGACATCTCAACCAGGAAGTATCCATATGAGGCTTCGTTCCTGGAAACCCTAGAAACACAGATGCATTCTGTCACTCCACCCCAACCCAGGGCCCAATTCTTCACCAGTTTAGAAATCAAAGCCGGTTGAACACATAAGTATTTGCCCATGCATATAGCATTCCAAGCTAATTACCATATAGAAATCAGATTTGGACAAAGAAATCATGATGGCTCCTGTGTTGCCAGAGGAGTGAATAGGTAAATTGCAATTGTTGATGGTGTATCACTTGGAAGAGCAATTCATGTACCTATTTTGCTATGTGTCAGCATTTACTTGATTCCAGTGACCAAATTGTGAGACATGATAGTTTGTCTGTGCATGTGCAAGGGTCGGATGGGCCATGCCAATGTTATATCCTCCAAATCGCATTGACTAACAACCAAAGAATGTGATAGCATCCTCACTGTTACTATCAAGTGAGGAAATTAATTCTAAATCCAAGACGAAACTCACTAACAAAATTTAAGTCAGTGATGTCGAATGAGTCATGGATGGAGTGGTCAAAGGACAACGCGAAGTTGGATGAATGACGACCGGCATGCTGCATTCGTCCATGCGTCCAACTGCCTATCTCACTGTACAGACCTGGTACACGTGGTCGAGATTTTGAACTGTGCTTGTGGTATGTCATGGAAAGTGCAGAGAATGAGCTGGATGAGGAAAGGTGAGGACGTCGGGCTATATACATCAAAATCTAGTGTATGGATCCACATGTGGTTTATTGCCAGCAAAATGCGCTTCAATGTGAGAGGCCGACATCATTTTTCACTGGGATAACATTTCTAGTGTTGGATCAGACATTGAGAGGCTTGGATGCTTTCAGGTGCCAATGTTTATACATAGAAACGATTTATTGGCTACCAATAACCACTGTATGCATTTTGACATTCAATTGGTAAGCATCCAATGACTGTTAGTATGTCATTAGGGTGAGCGTCAATGCAGCGTCAACGATTTTTGGGCTTACATTTTCAGCAAACAAAGGGTGACAAAGTCACATCCTTCCAAAGTGATTGCATTGGCCATTTGTATAGGTAGAAACGAAAGTGACACACTCGTTGCCCCATCCTGGAAATGAGCATCAATGATGCATCAACGACTTTTGGTCGTGGGAGTCTGATAATCAAATAAAGACTTGGTCGCATCAGCAAAAAGTGAAATTGGTCTCCGAAAATGGAACCCACGCACCGATCCTTCTCCACATTCACCATGAATAATCCGAGCGATCTATTTGCAACCTTCCACCATGCTTCGAAGCGTTCAATGATGTGATCGCGTCGTCGCGACATCTCAAAACATGTTTAGTCATTTAAGCTAATTTATTGCACTTGTTTCTTTCACCTTGGTGATCTAGATTTTAATCGTTTTGACGGTTTTTTGAACTGTTCCATTGATTTCAAGAATATTCTTAACTATTTAATCCCTTGAGACATCGATTATACACAAGCTTGCACAACTCCCATTACAAAAATAAGACACCCAGAGGAAACACATCAGATTTCTATATATCACTGCAACGATTACTTCAAGCATCGAGTTGAATAATCTACATGTAAAACAAATTGAAAGCATTCAAGTTAATCGTGTTGCTCAAGTACCACCATGAGCTATCTGGCTGCGGCGTCAGCGGAAGAAGGTGTACAGCTCCTTCGATCGCGCTGATAGGGACAATATCAGGGGTTCCAACGCCGACAAGAGGCTTACGACAGTAGCTTCCATCGTGCAAGGGTTGCATCGGAGGTTGATGCCTCTCCTCGTCAATCACCATACAAGCAGTCTGACGTACTGGCCCTGTTGCAAACGTCTGGACCAAGGAAAGAAGCCCATTAACGCTTAATTCAGCATCCTTGACGATGAAAAGACACTTCAACTGGGCAGGAATGCCTCCCGCATTCGACTTAAAGTGGCTATCCGGACTCGTCCCCATCCAGAGAAGCACTGTATCATTTCTTGGTGGCTTATGCTTTCTCCACCTTGTGGACCCAGTGCAACAAACCATATGAACTGCTTGCTCATCGCAATGAATAGACGTCACGGGAATTGCTACTGCTTTGTACGGAATGTGTTTTGCATTGTTGAGACAACTGAAATTCTGATCGTGATCGATGTAGTCTGTGAAGTCGGCAAATCTCTTGAAACACCAAACAATGTGATTCTGTAGCTCCCATTTTGGCATTGCACACCACGCAGCCAAGTCATCAAGGGTCTTGAGTTCTGGTCGTGGGTTTTTCATCATTCACTTGATAGGCGCTTTGGTTAGAGGCATATCATCGTCGTGACGTTGTTTTGCAGCATTTGCATTCAGCTCTCGATACTGAAACACCTCCTTTGGGGCTTTCGTTCGCAAAATCTGCAAGGCGGCCTCATGATGATTCGATTGTCAGTACGCTTGTGTAAGATCCATCATCGCTTTTTCTGGGAGTTCAGAGCTTACATTTCAGAGGTTGCCAAGCTGGCAGATATGGTCAGAGAAGTGGTCCAGGAGATGCATCTTCACAAAGTTGAAATCCGATTCGTCGACAAGATGTTGTGCAATCTCTGAATCAATTTGCGTTTCATCTTCATCAATGCAACGATGCTTTGCATCCGCAGAAAGAATGTTCCAAGCGGGGTCGCTCTCCCGTTCCTCCTGTTTCTCCAAAGTAAGCTGCTTTTTCAAGGCTTCCAAGACCTGCTTTGTAGATTTACTGGCGCGGAATCGACTGAAAACATCCTTGTGATGATGAAACTCCTCCAGATAATTCTCCATGCACTCGATCGTGGCCTCAGTATGGTACCGGTACTGTGCCCTAAGGTGAGAATACACTAAGTTCTTGACGCACAACAGGGCTTCTGTGAAGGAAAATCTTTGGCTCGCTGAAGGGTTTAAAAGAGTTGCTGCAAAAACTGGAACAATCACACGCCCGAGTGCTTTCATCTCCGTACCACTCCAGTGTGTCACCTGGCTATATGGCTTGTTGAATCGAGCGAAGCCAGGATATGGAGGCATCATCGCCCAGAGCTGGTTGAATTTATTGATCCTGGAATGTTGTTCAAGGAAGGATGTTACCCAGTGCATCAAATGCTTATGCATACCGAGATAGACGGTATGAAGAATATCGGGTAAGATAATAGTCATCGGAGAGATGCATTTCATATTCCAGAAGACGCCTTCTGAGGTTCCAACCGCTCTATCTTCCAGAGATTGTCTTGCTTCCCGTCTCTCTGTCTCATCTCCCTGCGTCGCGAGTATCATTTTTTGGAAGTATAGCCGATAGTCTCTCAATTGCCACGACGATGAATTCCCTTCTCCAAACGACGATTTCAGTGCTTCGCTCACTGGGCAATGGGGCTGCTTGATTGAATGCAAGTGAATGTTTTCGAAGTAGTCAGCCATCCATGCACAGATGACAGGATAACATTGCCGCATCCGACTGTCCGCACAAAGGATAAGCTTTCCAGGGGTTAAAAGCGCGTCAAGAGGACGAAAAATAAGCTCGAAGATCTTCCTTAAAACCTCTCGATTGTGGATTTGTTGTTCCGTCACGGCAGTTCTTTTTTCATCTCTTTTAAAGTGATATTTCGGAGGAATGGGAAGAAGGGCAACATGAATGCTTGCAAGATTTGAAGGCTTTGATCCAATCGTCAAGTCGATGTTTCCGAGACTCAAATATACTGGCCATTGCTTCTTGTCGCCCGAATGGTTGGTAAGATGTGTCCGGTCTGAACTGCCGAATAAAGGGAGAATCGTAGCTCCAAGCGGCCGCCGTAGCTAATGAAGGGGTCACAATCATCATAGCTATGACAAAATTCAACGAACGTACCTGTTCATTCCACCACCAGTCGCTTGATTTCTCCTCTGAGTAGATACATTCCTCAGCATCATTGAATTTCTTTGCTGGAGCATACGACATATGTTCCCTGAACGCAGGCTGTTGCATGAGGAACTCAATGGATTCAAAAGGATTGCGGTAAAAGAATCGTGTGTCATCATCGTCGCGAAGGTTGTTTGGATTGGCCAAACGATTGTAATACACTGTGCCGGATGTCCAAGAGTCGATGCGCATTGCATAGGACATTGCGTTCAACCATTTGAATACAGTGTAGGACGAAGTGAAGTTGCTGACAGTTGCCATCGTAGGGTTCCTGAAACGCTTGTTGATAGCAGCTCTGCGCAAGTTGTGCATGGCGCACCAGTGCGCTAATCGATACTCCTCCACGCAAGAAAACCGTGACCATAGATTTATTTCATTGTCGAAGATGTCGAAATACTCGTTACTAATAAGCTTGCCGGCTAGAGGGTTGTCCAAGTGTGGAGTACCACAATTACGTGTCTGAAATGGATGTTGCTCTGGATCGATACACGCATTCTTGCTGCCGGCTTCGGTATCGCAGGAATCATCGTCAGAAGGGCCAAAAAAAGGGTCGTGATGCAGTTCATGAACGAATGGAAGTAAAATACTATCCTGCTCGACCACAAAACCATCGTCTAGCAGTTGTTCGGCCGATATGTATACTATCCTATCTTTGTGGTCGCGACAGAGGTGAGTGATGTAAGCACCGATCTAGGAGTACGTCTTCGAGCAGTAAAGACACAGTTGACGAAGATCCATGTCTCGTTAGCATAATGAACTGTCGCAACAACGTTAGGAAGTGTCTCGACGGTGTATTACCTACTCACACCATTACAAGCCGGCTGTCCTTGGAAAAAGTCGCATCGCGATTTTCTTTTTCCAAAAAGGGGTCCTACCACTCTCGTAGGATTTCTCTCATCCTCTTTCACACATTTGCAAAGTGTTTACTCGCTCTCTCCATTTCAACATCCCTTGGATCTCGACAAGCATACCGCATCTGCATTCAGCTCGTCACGGCGATTGTTTTGCACCCTCACAAGACCCTCCTACGCCCGTTGCCTGATTGATGGTGGTCATATTATGTTAAGTTCGTACCTTACATAAACGGTGAATTCTCCTTAGACACCGACTCAGCAACGTCATCGCGGGGTACAAGAACTAGAGCAAGGACAAACGAGTGAGATATGACTGCGGAGCATGCTTTTAGTTGTCTTTGTGATGAACTTAAGCGTTCAGTCGACGATTCTGGGCGCTTAGATGATGCTAAGCCAATTGCCTCATAGTTGAAGTGCAGCCAGGATGATGTCGCCGGATCAAGCAAACCCTCCATGCCCATATATATATTCGCGTTGCCTGCCCACCTTACTTACAATCTCCCGAATCTTCAACACACCCTCCTCACCTCTGCTACCGCATCGCATCACCCTTGATGATATATTCAACACTCCCGATGCTTGTTTAGAGTAACAAACATTCGATATCCACCACTCAATCATTGACCACCGTCGAGAATCTAAAATGTAATGTGATGCCTTCTGGTTGCCGAAATCAGTCGTCGCAGATGCTAATACAATCCAGATGCCGACTGTTCAAGTCCACGTCTGTGCTGAGAACGCCGGTGTTGGAGTCCGCCAATGGGCATTAGGAACCATGGGGATTTGGCAAGATAAGGGTGGCTTGACAACACAACGGATAGATAATGAAGTGAGGGAGTGCGTCTGGGAGATTGCCCAGTCCAGGAGCATCTTCAACAAGCAGGGCGCCGGCCCCGAGCAGTGGGATCTCCTAATCGATCGTTGCGTTACTCGAATCAGTGAACTGGAGTCTAAAAGGCCCCTTTGGAAACAGTTCAAGGCAGACAAGACTAACCTCGATGGTCAGAAACTCAAGGCAGCACTGGACGAGTTCGTGGAGGTTGGCCTTCCCTGAAGGAAAAATAGGCTCAAAGAAACCCCGACTACGAAGAGGAAACTCGTGCACGTTGGTATGTATTTCATCGCCCCAATGCTTCTTTTGCTCTTCCTGATGATGTGTTGATCCACAAGACGACGAGGAAGGAACCTCGGGTCACAGGTCTTCGTCGATACAGGTGGGTCGCGACACCTCGCACGACTTTCTTGTAGAGTCATTTAACTTTACCATCGCCTATGTGGATCCCAACATTGCTGGGAAGAGGGTGGGTGAAAACAATACTCAGCTTTTCTCATGGCACTGGCCTGGGGATATTGAATCGATAGTTCCGATAGTTAGATCAATGGTCGATACGATCATTTTGTCAATCGTGAATGCTGCAATCGTCGGTCTGCCAGACCCCAGCCGGAAAATCCGAGAGCTTTGGGGCTGCATGGAGGTGCATAATGGAGATGGTGGTCCATACGCCCGTGATGTTACCCCAATCTTCGATAACAATACTGCTGCCAGATGCGTAAAGGTGGCGATGAAAGTAAGCAACCTAACGATTTTTTTGGGTTGTTTATCGTGGCCAACAAGCCGACGGCACAGATGGTGCGCAGACACCGATGCGTGGTGGCCGCAGCTACTTTCCTCTGGATGACATCCTCCCACCGCCAGCCGAGGATATGATCGACGATATCGGTGAGGAATCGGATGATGATGGTGAGACGCGGCGCCCAAATCCACGAAGCTTCCCGACGACGAAATCAGGCTTCCAAAGTTTGAACGGAAGCTTCAAAAGAGGATTATCGGACAGCAGCGATACCTTGAAGTCATCTGAAACCGTGCTCTTGGTCTCTTTGCCGATTACGAGCAAAGCGTTGATGCTGATGAGGATGTGGCTTGGCTACGCGAGCACGATCACATTGTGAATCCTCCCGCTGCAGGCTCTTTGGCCAATAGGATGCGTACAAGAAGCTGCCCAGCTGCAAATCAGTCGTTGTGAGGATGGAATGCACTGGCTGGACGGTTGTTTAAGGATTTGCGTTGTGGGTGGGTATTTTTCTGGCACTTTGGAGGGCGGACGGATGGGTGATAATTTGGAGTTTTTTGGTGAGGTTTTGTGTCTCTTTTTGGTCTTTCGTTTATTTTATTATTACATCATTCATATTCATGCATGAAGGGCTGTGTTGAGAGTTCACGATGATGGGATTAATCGTTGAGACGTTTATTTTTGGGAATGGCATAGTGGCAGTGATAGGAATCCGTGCATGGCTATCATGTAATTGGTAGTTCGGTATCTTTACCCAGCAGAAGTTAGCCTGAATGATTAGTGAAACGCGAATGCTTTTTAGCTCGTTGCGATAACGATTCTCATCAAAGGAAGCCAATCAACTACTCTGAGGCATGCTTGTCACTTGCCATTCTTATTTCCGAGTATCCATCCATCCAAGGAGTTGGAAGTGTGGGTGGCGGGACAGGCCAAGATCCTTGAATTGTGGACAAGATAAAACGATGCATCACGACGATGCTTGTAATCATATCAACGCTTTCTTTCCTTTACACAAGCTTTAATTCTTTTACTCTACATTCATTCACATTTCCTTTAGTCACTCCTTTAATTTTTCGTACTTATCACTTGCCGCCTTTTTAAATCATGACAAGAAGGCGCCGCACTTCTCCTCCTCCTCTTCTTTCCAGCACCAGGAGAAGCAGACGATCTATCCACGACGAGGATCTCGATGACGATCTCAGCACGGTACCCGACAATTACAATGATCGTCGAGATGACATTTCACAATCCGACCACGAGCCTGGTTGGCGACCATCCAGGAAGGCAATGGGCAAGCGGCCATCAAATGATTCCTTTACGTCAACACTTGGAAAACGAGTCGCAGCAACTCAATTACCTTCTACGTCGGCCCAGCCCCTACATCCTGAGCATTGGGAGGTCTATATTGTCTCGGAGGAGGAGGATGAACCCGAGCCTGCGGCAATGGCATCCAAGAAGGTATCCAATTAAGTGTTTGAATGATTGAATCCGCCCGCTAATGTATATATTCACTAGAGGAAGGATTCAAACGAAGCTGGTGAGCAATTGGTTGCATGGAAAGCCGGAAATCTGTGGCAATATGAGCCCTTTGTTGACGACGTGACAGGCCTCATCCTCTGCGCAGTATACAACGCCCAGACAACCCTTTCAGGCGTTCTGGCGATCGTCATGGCACATGCGAAGCCTATAGCTATTCATTATGCGATGTTTGTGAATCACGTTCCCACGAATGCAGTGAAGACTGCCCAGATTCATATTTCATGGTATGAGGAAATCGCCAGGATTGATCCAACCCAGAGAAACTCAGACCCTCCACGTGCCTACATTTCAGTGGTAAATGAATTCTCTCAACGATTGTTTTCATCGCTGACATTGTGCATCAGGCTCTCGCAAATATTACTTGCTCACATGCAGCAATGGTGTACCGCTGCAAGACCCCAATCGACTCTATTTACGGATTTCGAACACAGTCGCCTACAGAGATCCGGAAAATCGTAGCCTGGCTATTTGCCAAGGACAGGTGTACACGCCCCACAAACCTTCGTGAGGTAAGTTCAAAGTTCCCTTCTTGTTTAATGGTTGTCTTGACGATCAATTTAGAAGTGCAAGTTTCGATTTGCAGCGACTGAAATTGTGGATCATATTCACTGGACATACTTCTATGGCATACGACAAATGAGAATGAAAGATTGATCATTGATTGATAAAATCAACCCGACATTCATTGCCCTCACCGCAAAGGCCATCCACCATTGTCTGTCGGCCTGGAAAACAGGCTAGTTTAGGGTTCCGCCAGAGTTTTGTCCATGAGGTGGAGCACAACATAAGTGTAATACATGAAACATTAATCACACGGTGAATAATGCATGCACAGATGTATTTCGTCGTCCCGACGCGGATTTTCCTTCTTCCTCGCCAGAGGTTCCGGCAAAAAAGATAGACAATATCTGCAGCATGATCCGCCGAAGGATCCACTCAACTGGTACAGACCCAGCGATGGCACAACCTCACAACGATCAGGGCAGCATTGATGAGGACTTCCTTGATTACGTTTCAGAGGAGCTGATAGTGCAGCCCGACAATTCTTTTAATCGTCTCAGCTGCTTTGTTACTGCTGCTGAAGCTAGTATGCGATTCTCAGCTGTTCTGCCTGCCATCGCCTGCAGCAGCCAGCCCGTCCCCTGCCACGACAGCAACAGCAACAGCAACCACATCACCAACACGACCAGCATTGAGAATACTGGATTAGTCGATGGAAGTACGATTGTAGAGGGTGCGATGTTGCTTGGAGGTTAGGAATGGAGTCAGTGATTGGATTTAGGATTTCCTTTGTGTGCTATTTTATTCTAGCTTTCATCGATATATCATAATAGTAGTAAATGTAATAGAACTCATGGTTTACTGAAGTCTGATCTCAACAGCGTGAAATCATAATCACGATGATGCATAACCATCCCGCGACGAACTGCAAGCTACTGACGATCTCGTATCAACAAATCAAATATCATGAACCACTTCTGCATGGTCACTATCATTGGTCGAATTAAGCCATGAGGGTCTTTAAAAACAAGAACTACACTCTTCATTAAACGTATGGAGCGAGTACTGTCATCATCGCGAGGACTAATTGAATTGGGCGACGTAGGAGTATGCCGAGAGATGATTTGTGATAATGCCAAAGGCAGTGTGAACCGTTCATCAAGTGCTCGTTGCCACATTCGCAATGGTGGGTACACTGGTCGTGACGCTTGAATACAGCATCGCGACGACTCAAAGAAGACTCTGGAATAGTAAAGCAATGCCATATTTCAGGGAAACCTCAATTTCATTTATTTGAGTTTGTGGGTATAATAAACTAAATATATTTAATGAAGGAGATTTAGTTTTTGCTGATGCGCTCTGACACATAATCAATGTATTGCCCCCTTTACAGCCAGAAAGGCTAGCGACAACATCGCTACTGCCTCCTAAAAATAAGCATCAACGGAGCTTGAACGATTTTTGTTCTTGCATCTTGGACAATCAAAATGCTGTGCAATACCATTAAGCTATAATTGGAGTGTTGGCAACCTTTATGAGCGAAAATGTAATTGAAAATAACTTTACCACCTCCTAAATATGAGTATCAATGGAGTGTCAACGATTTTTGGTTTTGCATCTTGGAGAATCAAATGGCAATGCATCTCTGTAAACCAATAACCATAGTACTGGACGCCTTTATAGGCAAAAGTGCTAGGGACGATATCGCAACCACCTCCTACAAAAGTTGCGTCAATGGAGCATCAACAATTTTTGGTCTTGCATCTTGCATAATCTGAGAGTACTACTACCGCGTCAACCCATAATCATATTCTCGGCTGCCTTTCTGGGCAAAAATGCAACTGATGATATCATTACCACCTCCTAAAACTGAACGTCAACGAAGGGTTATCAATTTTAGGTCTTGCAACCAGGATACTGAAAGCACTGTGCAACGGCATTGACCCATCATCAATGTATCAGCCGCCTTTATGGGCAACAATGCTGGAAAGGATATTGCTACCACCTCGTGAAAACAAGCATCAACAGAGCGTCAATGATTGTTGGTCTTGTATCTTGGATAATCTAAGGGCTATGGATCCTCGTTAACTCACAATCAACCTATCAGCTGCCTGTATGAGCAAAAGTGCTGGTGATGATATTGCGTCCGCCTCCTACAAATAGGCCCCCACAGAGCATCATCAATTCTTGTAGGGGCTCAGTACACTACACAGCAATGAACTGCATTGCATTGTTCCTAAGTTTAGTTTTATGCTGTCAGTCTTTTCAATATGTCCTTGTATACAACTTCACAAATATGCATGCAATTTCTCACAGATCTGACTTTGTTTGCTTGTAGCTCTAGAGTCAATATTCAAGAACCCGCATTCTACTATACTATGACGTAACTTGGGCAGTCTGTCAAGTCGGATTACCCAGCAATCTCATTCCTACCATACCCTCGGATTCAAAATGTTGACATACCTCATTGCTAGAGGTTATGAACTCTTCCAAAAATGAACATATCGTTATTCGTGATTTGAGCGAACTTACATTGTAAATCATCCTCGATGCTTCGTGGGCTTCAAAGAATGTAGGCGCAATACGTCCTAGCGCTTGGATCGATTCTAGACATGCTCGATTGTGGTGAATCTATTTGCACTGCAGATTTGAAGAGACCAGCAGCCCTGGCATCATATGTATTGTTTGTCATCAAGTTCTTTGCCATCCATCAGAACATGGGACCAGCTCAATGGGGAATCACTTGCTAGGAAAAGCTTAGATCGCAAAATTAAACAAATTAACAGAGCCGGATATGACTGAATTAACTAGTTCAACTGTCGATGAAATAGCTTTAGCCTGCTTGAAGATACACGGAAGTTGAGGAATTACAATTGTAATTTCGCAAAGGAAATTCAAATTCGATATTCTGACTTGATCCATATTTACTGAAGTGACCGACAAAATGCTCCAAACTGGCAGCGAAGCACTATGTAACTTCTAAATTTTACCAACACATGTGGAATGGCACTCTCATGTTACGATGTGTTTCGGCTCATATTCCCCTGGCACAGTATACCAATTCTCGAGCTATGACAGTGATATGACGCATCACGAAGTGACCTAGTGACACCGTCCGCCACCACCACCCTCAGCAACATTTGCCGGAGGGATTACTTGCAGACCGTGTATGCAATTATGAAGCAATTGCCATCACAAAATGAAGTTAGTTTAGCCTTGAATAGGTGGACATCAACAAACAAACTTGCCATAACATCAGTCATTGCTTTCAATATGGATCAAGATTGGGCATTGAGAGAAGCACAACTTGCATCTGATGAGGTTGATCGCCCATGCTTTTCCAGTTTCCAAAGCTAATTATGAATGATAGGTCAAGAGGCAACATACAGGAGCAAGGCTAGCCATACATGTGAAGGACATTCTTGATCATGTAGAGCTTGCCGATGGCCGTTTGCTAGAAATTACGACTGATAACGCTGCCTCAAATTACTCTATGACTTGTGAGCTGCAATCAACCCTTGAGGCCTCAGCAATCGAGTGACCTGCATTGGGGAACAACATACCAAGCATGGCGCACATCATGCAGCTGGCTTTGAGTGCAATTAGGAGCAGTCTCGGTGTACAAGGCCACACCAAGTCTTGACAAGCCCATGAGCTCAATCAGCCATATGGAGAGAATGAAGCTGGACATTGGCAAGGGTCGAAGACAACAAAATGAGGGCAATGCTCGAATCAACAAGCTGTCGGCTATGAGACCAGGTTTAGTAAAGATAATTGAGAAAGTATGTATTTCAAGCTATTTTGAAAGTCCTGAAACGGACCTTCATATAGCAGAGAATGCTTGCTGTATTGATTACGTTGACACCTGGTCGTCGAAAACAGTTTATTGGATGTCAACAAGCCAGAGTCCCCATCATGGTGCTACCTAGTAAGGATGTGAAGCCAGGCTGGAAGTCGACACTGCTGTTGATTGAGCGAGCCTCCCGATTATGAGAATTCACTCACAAGTGGCTCCAGAAACCAAAATCCAGTGAGTACCAGCCACTCCTCTCAACACAGGATGAGACGACCATTGTCAAGTACGTCATGGAAGTTTCGAGGCCATTCCATTACTGGACACTGTGGATATCGAAAAGGCATAAGGTCACATTGCATCACATTATCACAGTCTCCACTGACACATTCAGTCATATAGATGTTGTTGTGGGAGCTGCAGCTAACAAGAGGACTTGCTGGGTGGAAGACTTGTACTTTGCCGTGAAGTTAGCATGATAGAAGGTGTTCAAATATCATGCTGAACTGACTCCAACAACGGGTATACTTCTCATTTCGGCACACATCCCCACTGCTTTGTGCAAGTTGTGATTGTTCAGGCAGTGCGACATGGGTATGCATATTAACCCAGAGGACAAGACTTTGTTTACTACCCAATACCAAGACTCATATCTGAAGTATGCAGAGAATGAATACTTTCCCAAACATAGTTGTGTGCCAGTCATTGAACCCGAAAGCGTACCGACTAACAATCTCTTCCCCTCTGCAAAGGCTTAAGGATCTGTTCAATCTTCCTTTGATCGGTATGATTTCTTCCGCAATGATGAAGAATACTTAATGCCTAACGATGTGGCTGACATGACACCTGGACAAAGCGATAGCACAACACACTGATTGACCACCACAAGGCTCGATTTGAATCCACCGCCTGAATCGCCAAAGAACTGGGGGCAAGTTGGTTGAAATCTCAATGATGACCACTACGACCCAATGGAGAATACCGGGACATTTTGGATACCGGATATCACCGACAGGTGGTGCCAACAGGAGGAAACAGAATCACAGTAGGCCAATCACTCCAATGTGGCACGCGATGTATTCTCTATCAAACCATATGGTGTCGGAGTGGAGGCCAGTTTGTCCCTTCGGCGAGATGTTATCTGCTGGAGGCAGTCAAAAACCACAGTTGAGACCCTTTGCGAAAATGTTGTTGTAGGGCAGTTTGCTGAAGCCAATAATGAGATATTGGCAGGCAATGACCCAGCATTCAATATGATGAACACAGATAGCGACTCGGAAATGAAGAGAGAGCTCTGCAATGCACATTGCACCTAATGGCCATGGTCCACTGCTGTTTGGAGATGTGGCCGGGCAGCCACAACCTACATGCAACATAGAAAGACTCTCGCGCTGAAAACCAGTAGCTGACCGCCGTAGGATACATTTTCGATACAGAAGAGATCGTCAAACCATCCTGGTCACTCTTTCTACATCAGGGTGTCGCTGCATTTAAATTGTCAGAACGATCACCTTTGCCACCAGCTTTGTCCGCACACGACCTCCCGGGAGGACGAACTCAAATATTCGATGTCAAACATATTAGATGAACTGATGGTCATCGAATCGAAAATGATGAGGATAGCACACCTGAAACCATTTCAGACATCCAAAATTTGCTAAACCGCAATAGTGACTTGGATAGTCCAAATGACAGCAAAGCCGATTGCGCAGCAGAGGTTGAATTTGATATAGAGCAAGACAATGGCATTCAGGATCCGGGAAGCAGAGAGTGGCGGGATGTGAGTACCGCAATAAACGTTCCCGGATTGATCCGGCCAACATGGAGGGCAGTGAGACAGGCAGAAAATGTGTTCGTGACGGTCAATGCATAGGAAATGAGGGAGAATAAGGGAATCAAGATAATGTTGGACAGAATGCGTGAATATATTTCACCAGTTTCTTTATGTAGCTTGACCGAGATATTCATTTAGAGATATATTGTGGGTGAATGGCGAGCAGTTGCTTGTGAATATCGGTTGATAAACAAATGTATAGCAGGTGCAATGAATCTTTTGGTGACATATATATATGTCAATAGTATGAGAGTTAACAGTGTAAAAATATTACTGGGCTTGGCCTTGCCACAGGGCCGAGTCTTAATCTGTCAGAAAGATAACTAATAAGTGTAGAATATTACAAAAACTATTATCGACGGCAGCAGATGCTAAATGTACAATACTTTAATACTCGCGTCAACGGAGGGTCAAAAATTTTTGGTCTTGTATGTATGGTAAGTGAATCGTTATTTGGTCGCCATTATGCATAACTGACATATTGGCAGCTTCTATTGGCAAAAGAGACAGCAACACGGTCGGTGCCCCATTCTCAGACTGAGTGTCAAAGGAGCATCAACCATTTTCAGCTGTGCGTTGATAGGGGGGGTGCCTTCCATATACGTTTAGTTACTTCTGCACGGCCTTAGATACTATATCCTTCCTAAGGGTATCTCCAAGTGAAGTATATTGGTAATCGATACAGATCAAATAGGCAAAGGGGACGAATGGTTATCGGTGTTTCTGATGCCTTCAGAAAAATGGTAACCAAATCAAGTCGAGGTGTCAAACAATACTGGCAGTACATATAATTCCTTGTAAAAACATTTTCTAAAGAGTTCTCTCTCTTTGAATCTTTGCCAACCTCTTTGTTTTGGCCTTCATCTACTTGTTAGTTTTTGGTAAAGGATTGATTCTTCCTTTCGGAGTACGTCATAAAGGATCGGCCTGATAATATCTGCTGATGGGGACTTCAGGTCCAGCCGTAACTGGTCGTCATTCAATATTCTGAGGTGTCGTCAGGATCTCCCTTGCTGAAGTTACTCATATCGGTCCCTGCACTTCGTTATGATTCAGTGCATCTGATGGGAATATCTGATACTCAAGGTAGTATCATAATACTGGATTGAGTTGAACTAATGCTGCTATCAACCAGATACACTGTGCCGCAAACAGGTACTGGCGTTGCTCGAAGGTAACTAGCAGCTGTGTTACATTCCACACCATAATATCGGCTTCGTTCTCAAAGGTAATACTCATCCAAGGTGCAGTGCTGCATCTACAAAGCTATTAATATTTGATAATAATTATAATAGATATAGGTATCATAAAACACAATAATATTTTAAGGTCTTCTTCGCTGGTAGGTTTTTCCTACTGTTTTCTGCTAGAGCTTGTTCTTTTCATTGCTGGAACAATGTGAGTTTTTTACAGTGCGACACTCAGTTGATGCTTGACTTCGGAATCTAGCTATGACCCTATGATTGCCAGTTTGCTTATCGCTGAGAACAACGCATGTGCCTCACTGATAGTGCCACAAGTTCCCTTTGGTTATCGTGTTCATGCATGAGTGGTTTCCATGCGTTATGCCCCCACTATGGGCCATCCCCATGTCTTGATATCAAACGCACATAATGACAACTCATAACTTCAACTTTGACATCTTGCTTTCCGTATTATTCAGTACTTGGAACATCTGCCAACACATGGTCTGTACTGTGCATTATCGCGATATATATTAATATCTCTTGACTGTTAATTGCCTCGCCTTGATTTGGGTATTCGGCATTGCTTCAGAGACTTAATCGGCGACCAACTGAAACTCTGCCAATGTAGATTATGACATGAATACCTCGTAATTATCAAACTGGTATGACGTTGCGATGCATACAAACTCAACCAATGAGCAGGGTCTCTTCAGGCCTCTCATCTTCAGCCGATGCCATTAAACGCTCAGACACCGCATGCTTAGGCCTCTACCTTCCGTAGACCATGGAGCGCCGCAAGGTGTTCCCACCACAGAGTGTGTGGGCATCCAGATCCTGCTTTGTTGCATGTTCTGTTATCGTCTGCTGCACACGTAATTCTGTGTAAGCGCAACTTCACTGTGTATGGCCCAGCTAGAACAAAGATAGTAGGTGTGGCCAATAATTATGCACACTGCTGAAGGTTTTTCAGTTCCCAGTAATGACGACATAATTGCATCATCATGGTTGAATCTGCTAGCGCAGGCATGCCCAACAGCTAATTGATCGACATGTGGCCGAAGTGTAATCCGGCTAAGGACCGCTTCCCTGACAAACCAAATATTGTTCCCTGGATAGTAGGTGTTCTGCATACGTGCTACCATAGTTGTAGCCGCATGTACCCCTTGTGATCCATTATGTATCATTACCACGGCTAGGTGTAAACCCCTAACATGCATCTGGGGAAATCTAAGTTCCAATTGGTTGCAGACATCCATTGATGAGATATTGGCAGCCATTAGGGGCAAAAACAACAGCAAATTGATCCCTGCTGCATCCTGAAAATGAGCATCAACGGAGTGTCAACAATGTTTGGTATAGCATATTTGGTAATCAAGGCATCGTGGGGATATTGGGACACATAACACAACTATTGACCACCTTGATAGGTGAAAATACCATATATCAAAGGAAAAACACAGATTCCAAAATAATTGATATCGCAAACTGCAAAACATGCAAAAACAAATTCTTTGCTGTTGAATACGTGATTTTGATAAGATACTATAATCAAACTGCTACAACAAAGCCTTATATCAATCCATAGATCGACCCACTGGGCGACCAACTGACAACCCATCCAATTCAGACATGTTGGGAGATTTCTATTTAACCTTACCCGAGTTGACGGTTTGGGTGTATTGACAACCTGGACCGTCAATTTGGCAACATTTCAGTTTTGACCTGGACCCGGAGCCGAAGTAATGGTCAAGGACCGATGCTAACACTATTTGCATAAGTACGTTCATACGATCATGGCCTGCAAGTGTATCCCACTGTTCACTTGAAGTCAGTGACCGAGTGCATCTTTATACTCCCTCAATAACAGTGTCCAAGTCATTTTCCACACTTGCTCAATCACGGCTTCCAAGCACATCCCTGAGTTCCCTCAATCTCGGCCTCCATATTCATCTCTCAGTGAACTTGGTCTCAGCCTCCAAGCCCATCTCCATTCTTGCTTGATCATGGCCTCCAAGTGCATCTCCAAAGTTGCATGATTACAGCCTCAAATTGCATCTCCAGGTTCACATGATAACTCCTTCCATGTTCATCTCCGACTTTACTTGATCTCAGCCTCCAACTGCATCTTGTTGTTCAAACAATCATGTCCTCCAAGTCCATATCTGAGTTCCCTGAATATCAATTCTATGTGCACCTTCTAACTCACTCGGTTATGGCCTCCAAGTGCATCACCCAGTTCACCTGATTGCTATCTCCAGGCGTACCTCGAATTGCTCCAAAGCACTGTCTGCAGCCAGTCAAGGTATACTGTGTAGATGGATAGCTCTATAGATACATAAAGGCATTGATACATAGATGTGAATTCAAACTGCATACATGAGTTTTATAAGTCATTCAGCAAATGAGTGGTAACAATGGTTTCCAGGTATACCTGCAGTGCTCCCAAAGAGTATGTAATTCTTCCCAGAGTGCTCAACCCCTATACCAGGTGCTCCCGGACTTGTCACCTGCAATCCCAGGCACACCGATACTTGTTGCCTGCAATCCAAGATGGACCCCTGGTTGACAACAGGCCTCCTTGGTCCTCACAGATTCGTAGCCAGTGCTGACATTCGAATTTGACGGCCACTGGATCTGTCCCGTAAAGTCTGGTATTTGAACACTCTGAGATTCCAGTCCGACAACTCCCAAATACTCCCAGAAGTTCCCTCTGACTACACTACATATTGCTGATATCCTCGGTAAATGTTTTCAATGTATTGTCTGCTATCAATACGCTGATAAATACAAGTAGAGTTCATTGTTTATATCTCCATCATTTTCAAACTGCGCTGAATTCCTGCCCTGTATCACAACAGTTATATGATTGAGTAAAATGAATATTTGCAACCTGTATGGATGTATCATATTAACATCAGTTAGCAATTTATTAGTAGGATTGAAAATTGGAAACATTGAACAGCTACTTCTAATCGAAACTGAAAAGAAGTGAGAACATCGTGATAGTAACTTGGTGCTTGGATATGATAGGGTTGTTCTCAAGTGCTGTATGTTTATTAAACTCCAGCATGGGCTGTTGTATTACTGCCAATCATTTCGCAACTATTTATCAGTTAATAGTACACAACCTCATTGTCAAATCGATTATTCCCCAGCCAATCAAAGGAATATACCAGAAATTTGCAACATTTAGATCCAATGTAGGTATGGTAAAGCAAGTAGCCTCAATTGCGCTTCTCCAGAGTGAATTCAATTATATCTGTTATCTTATTTCAGCTGGACTCTGCCTAGTGGAATTCTCCAATTTCAAAACAATCTGCAGACCTGAACAAGAATGTTGATCTTGGGAAAGCAGTGCAAAAAGATTAAACAACAAGTATTACTTTCAAAATGTTAAATATGTGTAATGTTGATTTCAATAAAGTACAACAATTTGCACAGTTCAGCTTATTGTAATGACAGGTTCATCTGAATTGTCCAACAGACTAAGCTGTTGACAATTTTACACATTCAAGCAATAGTAGAACAGCAACATGTATTAACAGAGAATCCTATTTTGTATAGCATTGGTAGTATATATCTGGAAAATAATTATCCAAATTCAAATATCAACTGGACTGGATAATAGTTATAATTGGTGAATTCAGAAGTATTGCTGGAAGATAGTTTAATGAATTATAATATCTAATGTAAGCAATATATTGTCACTCCCAGAATGTATTGCTCCAGATTTGAGGTGTACTGGATATGTCCTCACACTGAGTTTCATTGTTCCAGTAACTCTGAAATTGTACTAACTGAAAGTATTAAATATGCAGCATATTTAGGGTACTGTTATACTATTTAGAATAATTTGGTATTTGTTTCTTTAACTGCAGAAGGGTTGAGAAGTACCTGAAAGTGCTCTCTGAGTATCGCAAATCACACTTCTTTGTATTCAGCCTGTCTTGGAGTATATAGAAGTATCTGGAAGGATTATGATAGCTGCTTAGGATTGCTGTGTTGTTCAGTTATAACTTCTGAACTATTTTACAATTTGTTGATATTGGTGAATTTCCTTCTCTATTTTCTATACATGTTCTGTCATTTTTAAATGAGACTGACATTGTGGAAACTATCAATAACTCTATTATTGTATTTTTCAATTTACAATTGAAGTTCAAATTTATCTGATTAGACTTTGTTTCCAGTAATTTCCTAACTACAACGACACCTGACATATCCCGATGTACATTCGGATTCTCCCCAATCGGTTATCACTACTCATATTGTATTGTGATCCAGTACGTGATATCCAAATCAATCTAATATTCTCCAGAAGGCTATATAACTTATATAATCACCTTTCAAATATTCCATTTGTATGTGTATCCTACATCAACTTTCATAATTCCTAGTGGCTTTCAGTAACTAAAGTATATATTAGTGATAATTGTTAGTTAATAGCAAGTATCCATAGTAAGTGTATCTGAAATTCAGACAACTTTTGCTGTATCTCCACATATACAAATCCTTTTACATACCATTATTTTTTGGTGTACCTTCCTGCAGATTAACTATCTTCAGCATTTTTCCAGATTCACCAAGATAAACCCTATTCTTCTAACTGTCACAAAATTGCAAGTTTCTTTATAAATTTACTTTTTGCATATATTGTACTCCCCTCACTTCTACTCAATCATCTCCAAATTGACTCTCCATATACTAGCTATGAATTACACTCTAAGTCTATTCAATGAAAATAAATATATATGCTTAGCTGATTACTTTATCTTAATCTCCAACTAGATCTGTAATCTGAAATCATTATTACCTTCAACAGTTCATATCAGTTAAGTTAATTTTCAGGATATACATTTGCTCTATTAGTATAATGGTATATGTCTGTATTTACTCTTTCTGTTTCTTCAAACTTACTTATTTACACTCTTATGGTGCTGTTATTACTGTCTCCATGTTTCCCTAATTATAGGTATTATGAATTATTTCAAAATTTGCATAATCAACATCTAGAAGTGCAGCTAGCCATCATTTGCAGTTACACTTCTAAGTGCACCCTAGTACTAACTGTGACTAGCTCAGATTACTTGTATTGAAATAGATAGATAGATAAACAGATATAAATACCTACAGATTTTATTTATTTTATACAGTTATATAGATACAGCTACTAATGAGTTTTCTCAATCATAATACTTTCCAGTATACTGGTACCAGTTTGAAGCAACATTGGAATACTCTTGGAGTACTATATCATATATTAAAATAGTTTCAACTTATTAGCAATATACTCAAGTATATGCAACGTGTTGCTAATGCTCTTATATTCACATAGATTTATTGTATATCCTGCTAACTTAGCAAACAATTTTCACTACCTCTTGCATGGACATCTGTATACTCTTGGAGACAATGGCAAATATGGATGCAATATTTAAATATGTTTATATTCTGACTTCTTTCAGATTCTCCCAAAATATTTCAGAGATTTAATTGCACATTACTAAGATTGGATAAATTATTATTTTTTATAATTAACTATAATTTGGAAATTGCTATGTTATAAACATGTATATCTTCTTTGTAGTATACTTTTCTTATGTTCAACCTATATAATTTTGTCATCCTGTATAATCATTTATCTCAGCTATCATATATGACATACTCAAGCTTATTATGTTATACACTCAACTAAACCTTCAACACTCTGTATTAAATATATTACCAATTAGAAATTTTCAATATTCTTATATGAACCCCAAAGTAGTGCATTAATACACCTATTTTATCTTAAACTGCATATTTGAAATCTGATATTTTAATGCAACATGAACAGTTGTTAAGATAAAGCTGTGTAAGTTTTTCATCTTTAACACAGTATTGTAATAAACTGCCAGTTGCACCTTTACCTCAATTTAGTATGCAGTTTTACCCAATTCAATTGAGGTTTTTGTTTGTATATGCTGGTAGGTGTGCATGCAAAATGAGAAGGCAAATTGATGGAATTTTCAGGTGGTTGATGTTCTGTACAAAGTGGATAAGATTAATGTAATAAGAAAATTGCTAAGCTGGAGACGACACGGAATTTTGTTAGGGAGTATATCACATAACACATGATATGGCTCGCATTGAACCATTCAGAGCACTTACTCTCTGTTCATCTGTGATATCCTAGCTTTTGGTTTCCAAGCAAGTCACCAAACATGTTGACCTACCACATTAAATAGCAATAATGTAAGAAAACCTTAGGAGTAGGACAGAGAACGCATTTGTTGCATCAAGCACGTTACTGGATGTACTTGCCAATTAGCACCCTCCATACCCGAGTAGAAAAAAAATTGATACCACAACTTTCCATCATGTCCCAAACTCAGCAATGATCTTGTCCCATATCCGTCTCTCCGCATTCGGCCAGTACTTCCGCTTCCGAGCTTGCTCCTGAAAAAGTTATTCAAGACTACATCCCCTGCATATCAACTCACCTTCGGCGGCTACTTACACTGCTCGCACCTTCGACCGCATCTCCTGAATCAAATTGCTCAAGGCGGAGCATGGTTCTTTTCGAGCGTGACTTACGGAGGCGTTGCCACCTCTGGCAGGATGCGGTGAATGGTATGGATCTGGAGTTGCGTATTGTTGAGGCTGGCTAGAACGTCGCAAACTTGCAACACTTGCAGATAGTAGTCGTAATTATAAGGGACTGTTGAAACTGGTCAGGAGGTTACCTTTAGGGAGTTGAGACGATGGGTACAGTGATGTCAATGATATCCACGGCCGTGCAGGTGGTTCCTCTTGGTAGATTTCTTTCGTCGCTGTGTTACCGTTGTTTGCGTGGTCTGTTAAATGTGTTGCTGTTTGATGGCATCTGATTGTTCATTTCATCTGTAAATTTTTTGAGGTATGCTACCTGATTCAAGTCCTATTAGATGGTATATTCCAGTAATAAGCATACAGAACTATCCGGGCTCAAATTTGTGGCAAACTCGAGATACCAGCACAGTTCGGTCTCGAACTGTACTAATTGGCACAACTTGCAAATTCAACTTCCAAATATCAACAAAGGGAATAAGCGAACATATCACTAATGCAATAACACTGAAGTCGTTGGAATCTTATTCATTGATAATCAGAACCCGCGCAAATGACACTAAAAACCAGTTCTCGCAAAGTGCAGTACCGCATGAAAAGGAAAACTCCCAAGCATTCACCGAAGTAATGTCGCTCTAGTCTGAACCCAGTGGGTATGTTTCATAACCATTTCCTATCGCTCATGCTGTCGACAGTACAGGCAAAGACGTACTACTTCTGCATCATGAGCTGAACGAACTCGTTGTCTACTAAGGTGTTAGTCATTTGGTTCGCGTCACTGGTATCACTAACGGTAAAATATACAGTCAATACGCCCGTCGCCATCTTGGTCAGCTTCCCTGATCATCTCATCAACCTCATCGTCGGTCAGCTTCTCGCCGATAGATGTCATAACATGTCGCAACTCTGCGGCCGAGATAAAGCCATTATTGTCACGATCAAAGACTTTGAAAGCCTCTTGCATCCGTCATTGAAACACGTCAGTTCAGACCCGTAAGCTGGCTGAGTTGATTTAGAATGAGAGAGCTAACCTCGAATCTCCTCCTCGCTGTCGGTGTCCTTCATTTTGCGGGCCATCATGGTAAGGAATTCAGGAAAATCAATTGTTCCGTTGTTGTCGGCATCAACTTCATTAATCATATCCTGAAGCTCTGATTCGGAGGGGTTCTGCCCCAAGCTCCTCATGACGGTTCCAAGCTCCTTGGTAGTGATTTGCCCTAGAAGGGTTAGCCCTCAAAGTAGCAGCGCCAAAACAACACTACAACGCATGAGCCAGTTGCAGAGCTGGTAAAAAAACTGGAGAAAATCCAATCATGCAACGCGTTCCGTGTGACAACGAACCGTCACCATCTTTGTCCTAGATAGTTGAAGGATGTGATGTGAGCAGCCTTCCGAATGCGATGATGACTACCACAGAAGACTTACAAAAAGCGAAAAGGCTTCTTTGAATTCAGAAACTTGCTCTTCAGTGAGAGAATCAGCCTACATGATGCTGTGAGCAATTATAATAACGAAGGTAAGATATTCAATGTGCGCCAACGAAAATATCCCTATCATTTGAAATGATGTAAAACATGAAGCACAGGAAGGGTTACCATGTTTGTCGGTATTTCTATACGGATATCAAAGAAGGTAAATTATTGAAGTTATAGTTGATTCGGATGTTGGGAAGTTGAAGTTAGGAGGTAGTGGAGGAGGGGAAAGGGTGGTGGGGAATGACAGCACCATGGAGATTTGAGCCGCAGCATGGGACGAAATCTTCGCTACGAAACTGTGCTTCGTTACGCTCAGGCACAACGTCTGCAACGAAAAGCGAAGCTATTCACAATGTGCACGAAACACAAATCCAAACAAATTCACAGTAGACTGTGACTTGTTAAATTAGTAAGCAGATAGACAAGTACTTAAGAAAAGCTGCACAAATTATATTAGAAAATTCAGTGGAGTTAGATATATGGAAATTTAAATGAAGAACTAACATTCATACACTAAAGATATAGCAAGAGACAAAGTTTATGGTGGAAAGGAAAAACAATTAGTCATCATTATGTGCAACCATGTAATAATGCTCTTGAAAATATAATTCTTCATTTCAATCCCAATCCTTTAAACTGCGGATTACATATATAAAACAAAGAAGAAGCAACTGCTTTTACTATTTCCAATACTCTAGTCTGTAATCTTCATGTTCCAATTTGGGAAGATACATCTTGTCTACTCAAGATACAATTCAACTTACCATAGATCCAGCAGACAGAAAGGTCTCAATATATTTGTCTTCTATATTCTTCTGCCACATCGATCTTATTATATGTGAATAATAAATATATATTCTCCAATTTATACTTGGACTCTACTAACTAGCTAGATACAATACAAATATATTTAATTCAGTATATGGATATCACATTGAAACTTGACAAATGTAAATATACAAGATGTATACATACTTAAGAAACTATTTAACTTAAGTTAGATAATTTAACCAAAGTCAAATATACTTAAAGTTTAGCTGTTTCTTAATATACACCAGACTTATTAAGCAGTAGTATATATTATGAACTTATTGTATACTATTAACAAAATTTACAATATCTTGTATGGTACATTAGATGGACATTTAAAATATACAATATATAGGAATTTAAAAATTATTTTCAAATATTTATAATAGCTATTAAATCTCAATGAATTATGAAATATCACATACCAATCAACTAATTTTTGAGTTTTAAAATTCCATGGTTTTTGTAAAATACATAAATAAATTACCACTTTTCTATTGTTACTACTTTACTATAAATAAAATAATTAAAAACTGCAGAAGGAACTGACTCAAAAGTAGAAATAACAAGCAATATACCGGTAAAGTTTTCTTCTATCCTATTACGTATTGAGATCAATTCCATATACAGGTTACAGCTGGAGATGAGTCTGATATGGCCGGAGACTGAGGTTTCTTGTATGGCTGGAGACAGTGATGACTTGTATGGCTGAAGACGGTGATGTCTCATATAACGGCAGACAGTGATGTCTCCCATGGCCTGGGACGACTGTTGACTCTGATACAGGCTGATGTCATTCAGTGGTACTCACACTCTCATATATATTAGCCATGTGGCTTTCTTAAATTGAATACAAAAAAGCTGCTCTATCATCCCTATTGCAACAGGTTTTGAGCCCAGCGCCTGCTACAACCTTTACTACAAATACTCTATTCATACAGTACTTTTAAGTGCCTCCAAAACCCCAAAGCTCCCACAACAATCCTCGCTCATCAGCCACAACACCATCACCATCAATTACCCTCCATCGTCACCTTTCTACCCTCCTCCAGTCTAAAACATGTCAAATGGGACATTCAAGACTGATCATGGCAATGTGCTCAAGCTGACTGATGAAAACTATCCTGTCTGGAGGCAAAAAATTTGCTGAGTTCTCATCGCCAAGAAAGCCAACAATATTGTCACTGGTATGGAACTCCACCCTGTCAGCAACTGCATCACTGTACTCCCTCTACAGGAAAACTTGCATGACTGAGCCAATGAGGCGATAGCACCAATACACCTCAGATGCTGTGATGAACTCCTTCCACTTATCGAGAATGTCAATGACCCTATGGAGATGTAGCTAGTGTTGGCAACTGGTGTGGGAAACCCACCAGCGGTCCGGGTTGGGACCGCGAAAATGGGTCTGTTCAGTTCCAGCCCTGTCCAAAAACCCGACCCTCTGACTCTTGGCGGGCCAAACCCTGACCCAGATGTATCAACCCACGGGTTTTACCAGGTTTGGCTACACCCGTCGGTTCCAATCTCCGGTTTCGCGTTTCGGGTTTCACACATATGGTTGCATTCAGATATGATACCATTCATCGTGAAATATTGACATTGTTAGGTCACAGTTCATTTTCGATGTATTGGCCGCCTAAATGATCAAAACCGATAGACACACACGCCTTAGAACATCCTGGAAATGTGTGTCAACGGAGGGTCAATGATTGTTGTTCGTGTGTCTTGGGTAATCTGGAGGTGCGACAGGTTGAATACAGTCACCAACAAAGTATTGGCTGCCTTTATTGCCAACAAAGAAAGCGAAACACTCCCTACCCTATCTTGACAATGAGCGTCAACAGAGTGTCAACGAATTTGGGTCTTACAGCTTTGGTAATATGAGTGGCGCTTCATCACAAGCATCCATAAATAAGGATATGGCAGCCTGTATGGGCAGATATGTATGGAATATTCCCGCCACATCCTCCGGGACAGTAACAACTCATTCCATTCACACAGCTACCACAAAGTATATATGAGCCTTTTAGCGTACCAAAACAGTCAAAACCATGAATATAGACAATAACGGCCAGATCGCGGTGTAATTGACCATGATGGAAGGCCACCAATCGTTGACACTCCATTGACGCTCATTTTCTTGATGGGGCAGGGAACATTTCACTTTCTCTTTTGCCTATAAAGACAGCCAATACTTTGTTTATGACTATGTGCAACCTATCGCCCCACAGATTAAACAAGATACATGACGAAGAAACGTTGACGCTCCATTGACGCTCAGTTTCAGGATGGGTTAGGGAGCATGTTTCTTTCTCTCTTGCATATAAAGGCAGCCAATACTTCGTTCATGACTATTTGCACCCTTTGGCCGCCCAGATTACTGAAGATATATGACCAAGAATCGTTGACCCTCCGTTGACCCTCTTTCTCATGTTGGGGCAGGGAGCCTTTCACTGTGTCTTTTGCCTATCAATGCAGTGAATACTTCGTTTATGACTATTTGCAACCTATCGCCCACAAGATTACCCAAGATACATGACCAAGAATCAGTGACGCTCCGTTGCCACTCATTTTGCGACGGGTTTATCCACAATATGCAATCACTGGATTTCGTGTAGTCAATCATTCACGTTGATTTGGCAGCCTTTCTAGCATTTCCATTTACTTTCTTCTTGATCACTACATTGTTCTTTAATAATACATATAAATATATGCTGTATAATGAACTTTATGGTATCCGTGAATTTGGGATAATGATAATCTCCAAAATGCCATGCCATTCGATCAATGTTAGTCATCATTGCCAGGTTCGCACAATAGGCTGCTCTGGTCTTCAGAATGAATGATAGCTGCATTACCACCCAGCAGATAGCGTACTAACCAGTGGATGTTCCTTCATCAGGAAACATATCTGGATAAAAATCTGTATCATGCTCACTATCCTGGGTAGATGTATTGATGGTAAAAGATTCAGCGCGGGGAAGCGATGTATGTGAATACGCATATCCGGCCGGCAAATCGATGATTTCGAGATGGTGAGCTCCGGAACCGTTACCGGTTGAGGCGGGTGGTGGTCTGGGCAGAAGTGGCATCGGCTCTGGAGTCTGCTGGCTGTGTCGGTTGGGCGGAGATGCACCTGTTCCTTTTTACCACGGTATGGATATACTCACAACCAACTGCATGCTGCTTCCTATTCGTGCTGCTTCCAGTCTTATGAATGATTTTGAAATTATGCATCCTGGGTCGTATTTTTGGTGGATGCATTGGCAGCGTTGCGGTGGACAAACTGGTGTCTGCGTTCTTGCTGTGTGCCGATCAGTAACATATTTGATGAAGCGCCTGCCAATCAGCTGGATTTGGATCCACTCGGACCTGGCTGAAGTGGTTGTGTATCCATGATTTGCTGGTGTGGAATAGACGAGGAAGATGATAACGAAAAGAAGTGGGAAGTCCTGAGGATTATATAGTTAGCTGCATGTCAGAATGGAATAAGTAACTGCTAACATGTTCATTATACTCAAGATGAATGCTACCACGTATAGCTGCAAGTTGCAGGGGTTTTGCACAGCCCTGAGATGTGCAATACGTCGGTTCGTTGTTGTTTGTTTGTCAACAGGGATAAAGTGTGTTGTTCGACAGCTGAGATCACATGATTGTCAGCTATCAATTGGACATTGTTCGAGGGATAGGACGTCTGCTGATGTTTGTCTCAAAGAATCTCCGGGATAATACATGAAACTGACACTAACATTCAAGTCATGTTGTACGGTTAGCCTAAATATTCCCGATTTATTGAAAGTCAAACGGGCGGTTTTGCTTTGTACTTGATGAGTACACATATTAACCTTGACATAAAAGACATAGCTTGCTGCCATATTGTCGATATCTTGCAACATCCAACATCGAGCCCAACAACAAAGTGACTGCAAACTACAATGGTCTATGCTCTGAAAAAGAACATTTCGCCACATCCGGTGGGCAGATACGGCAAATCGACAACGTGGTCTAACCAATGACGTCATCAAGTGAATGATGGTACGAGCGGATTGGAGGCAGCAAGAGTCCGAACCGTTGGGGCATTGTGCAGCTTGAGATCCCAATGAAGCTTGCGGAGGAGAAACGATGACAAACCTGCTTCTTAAGTAACGAAGAGAAAGAGAAATGGATTGAGGATTATGTTGAGAGAGAAACCGCTAGGGCAAGAAAGTGAGTCGAAGGCGCAGAGGCAGCGGTTCAGCAAGAGCAGGAAAATACAAAGCATGCTGAAATTGTGGGATTGATTCCCAGAGAGCCCGCACTGGCGTTTGAGGAGATTATGGTTGCTATCTGAGACAGTCTGAGTGATCTTGCAAGTTCCGACAATGGGGATGATGGGGATGATGAGGATAATGATAAAACAGAGCAGGGCAAGCTGAGTGAAGATGACGAACCTGGCTGGGTGATGGGCACAATCACAAAAATCGTCCAGCAGTGCATGGAGAGGTTTCGGCAGAAGCAGATGAAGCTTGACGAATTGACACACACGGGATGGGAGGATGCAGCCGACTACTTCGGTGAAAGAAATCTGAAGTATGGCACACTCAACTTGAGGGTTCCGGCCATCGTTCAACTGCAAACGGATGATGATGCTGCGGCACCATCATCGAAAATATTCAGAGAACTTATGGAGTCTCTTATGAGTGTCCCCGGAATATCGCAAATGCTGCAAGGGACATCTCGACCAGGAAGTAGTCATATTAGGCGAGGTTTGGTGATGCCGCCATCGGATATGAGCATATCCGGTCTTGAGCCCGCCGCAGAGCGCAATGCGTCACCATTGCTGAAAGCGAAGCCTGTTGAACCAGGAAGCTTTTACCCCTGCATATAGCCTCCAGCTAATCACCATATAGATTTCGGATTCAGAAGAAGATATGGTGATGGCTCCTCTGTCAGCAGAGGAAAAGATAGGCAAAGTGTAATTGTAGACGTCATATCTTGGTGAAAAGCAATTTGTTTACCAATTTCGCTACCTGTCAGCTTTTTCTTGATTTCAGTAATCAACTTGTCACACATGATAATTTGTCCCTGCATGTGCAAGGGCCAAACGCACCATGTGAAGTTCTTGAATCCAAATCACGCGGAGAAACGGCCAACACATTCGATTTCTATCTGAAAGTGATTGTTATCCGACAAAGCAAAAGCCATATTAGGGATGAAATATAGCAACAAAATTTAAGTGAGTGATGTCATACATGACATAGAAGGAGCGGTCAGTGCTCATGACGAATCTTTCTGAACGACGACCGTCATGCCGCATTCATCCATGTATCCAACAGCATAACTCTCCGTGCAGACCTTGTGCACATAGTTGAGATATTTGAAATTGCTTATGGTACATCATGGAAATCGAGGAGAAGGAGCTGGATGAAGAAAGGTGCGGAAGTCAAGCTATATTTACCAAAAACTAGTGAAATGATCTACATGCCGCAAGTTGCCGGCCAAAAGCGCAGGAATGTGATAGGGCCACGTCATCTCTCACTCAAATAGCGTGGATAGCGGTTGATCAGAAAGTGTGATGTAACAAAACTCCTGGATGCAAACGATAATACATACAAACGCAATATTGGATGTCAATAATGTGTATATGAAGGGTTGCATACTATTATTCAGTGTACAAAGGCGGTTTCGATGTGATTAATGTGACCATCAATAGAGTGTCAACCATTCTTTCTCTTACACATTCGGCAATCAATGGGCTGCATTATCACATCCTCCCAAAGTGAATGCATTGGTTGGCGTTATAGCGAAAAAGGCAAATGACACGCTTGTTGTCCCATCCTAAAAATGAGTGTCAACAGAGTGTCAACAATTTTTAGCATTGCATCATGGAAAATCCAGTGGGCAGCGCGGCGACATTAACTCATAATCCTACTATTGGCAACCTTTCTAGGCAATCATGGATACGGCAACATCACTACTACGTCCTGAAAATAAGTGTCAACGGAGCATCAACGACTTTTGGCCTTGCATCATAGACAATGCAAAGGGCTGTGCGTTAATATAAATCCATAATCGAACTATTGGCTGTCTTTCTAGGCAAACAGTGTTCCGTCAACATTGCTACTATGTCCAAAAAATGGGTGTCAACAGAGCGTCAACGACGTTTTGCCTGGCATCTTGAAAAATCCAATGGCTGAGGGGAGACATTAATGCATAGTACTACTATCGGCCGTCTCTGTAGGCAAAAATTGTTACGACAACATTGCTACTATATTCTGAAAATGAGCATCAACAGAGCCTTAATGACTATTGGCCTTGCATCCTGCAAAATGTAAGGGCTGTGCGGCGACATTAAGCAATAATCAAACTATCAGCCGCCTTTCTAGGCGAAAATAGTTGTGACAACATCGCTACGATGTCCTGAAAATGAGCATCAACGGAGTGTCAATGACATCTGACCTTGCATCCTGGAAAATGCAAGGGCTATACAGCGACATTAAGCCATAATCGAACTATCGGCCTCCGTTCTAGGCGACGATAGTTGGGACAATATCGCTATTATGTCCTAGAAATGAGCCGCAATGCAGCATGAACAACTTTTGGCCTTGCATCCTGCAAAATGCAAGGGCGGTGCAGCGACATTGAGCCATAATTGAACAATCGGCCGCTGTACTAGGCAAAAATGCTTTCGACAACATCGTCACTATGCTCTAAAAATGAGCCTCAACGGAGCGGCAATGATTTTAGGCCATGCATCTTTCAAAATGAAGGGGCTGTGTGACTGTATTGATCCATAATTGAACAATCGGCCGGCTTGCTAGGCAAAAATGCTTGCGACAAGATAGTAACCATCTCCCAAAATGAGCGTCAATGGAGCGTCAACGGAGTGTAAACAATTTATGATCTTGCATCTTCAATAATCTAACGGCAATACAACGCAGATAACCCACAATGAACCTATCGGTAGTCTTTATTGCCAACAATGGTACTATCAATATCGCTTCCGCCTGCTACAATTGAGCCCACATGGAGTGTCAATAATTTTCATGGAGGCTCAGAACGCTACACACCAATGACCTGCATTGAGCTGTTTTTACATCCAGTTTTACACAGTCAGTCTTTGCAATCTGTCCTTGTATACAACTTCACAAATATGCATGCAATGTCTTACAGATCTGATTGTTTTGCTTGTAGCTGTAGAGTTAATATTTAAGAACCCGCAGTCTGCTATACTGTGATGTTACTTTTGGCAGTTTTTCGAGTCGGATTACCCAGCTTTCTAATTCGTACCGCCATGTCAGATTCAATATCTTTGAACACCTCATTGCTCGAGGTTATGATCTCTTCCAAAAATGAACGTGTCTTTATTCGTCATTTGAGCGACCTTACATTCCAAATCATCTTCAATGCTTGGTGGGCTTCAATGGATGTAGGCTCGAAGCAGCCTATTACTTGGAATCATTCTAGACATGCGCCTTCATGGAGATTCTATTTACACTGTGGAATTGAGGAGACTGGCAGCCCTGGCATCATATGTATTGTTTGTCATCAAGTTCTTCGCCATCCATCAGAACATTGGACCAGCTCAATGGGGAAACACTTGCTGGCAAAAGCTCACATCGCAAAGTAAAATGAATTAACAGAGTCAGAGGGTACTGCATTGACTAGTTCAATGGTCGATGAAACAGCTTTGGCCATCCTGAAGAGGCAAGGATGTCAAGGAATCACAATAGTCAGTTCATAGAGTCCAATCACATTTCACATACAGGTTATTCCATATTGAACCAAATGATGGCAAAATGTTCCAAACTGGCAGCTAAAAACTTTGCAACTTCCGAATTTCACCAAGACACATGGAATGGCTACCTCATGTTAGGATTGGTTTCTGCTCATATTCCATGGAACGCGACATCAAATCTGGACCTACGACAATCATATAGGGAAGTACGCGATGACCTAGTGTTGCTGTCCGCTATAACCCTTAGCAATATTTGCCAGAGGGAATATGTACTCACCATGAATGCAATTAACAAGCAGTTGCCTTCACGAAATAAAGTTAGTTTAGCATTGGACCGATGGACATCAACAAACCAACTAGCCATTACGTCGGTCAATGCTTACTATGTGGATCAAGATTGGGCATTGTGTGAGGATCAACTTGCTTTCGATGAGGTTGATCACCGATTCTTTTCCCCTTTCGAAAGGTAATTAAGGATGATAGGTTGAGGGCAAACATACTGGAGCAAGGCTAGGCGTACATTTGAAGGATGAGCTTGATCGTCTTGAGCTTAGTGATGGCCATTTGCTTGGTATTACGACTGATAATGCTTCCTCGAATTACTCGATGACATGCGAGCTGCAATCCCCACTTGAGGCCTCTGGAATCGAGTGGCCTGCATTGAGGAACCATATACCATGCCTGGCGCACATCATACAGCTGGGTTAGGTGCATTCATGAGCAGTCTGGGAGCAAAAGGCCTGACCAAGTCTTGAGAAGCCCATGAGGGTGATCAGGAAGTTATAAAGAATGAAAGCATAGACATTGGGAAGAGTTAAAGACTTCGAAAAGAGGGCGTTGCTAGAATCCACAAGGTGTCGGCCATGAGGCCAGGTTTAGTAAAGATAATTGAGAAAGTTGAACAACTATAAAAAAAACAATTGAATCAGGATTTTGAGATATTTAGAAAGTCATGAAACTGACCTTCATATAGCAAAGAATGCTTGCGGTATTGATTACGCTGACACCTGGTCGTCTAAATGAGTTCATTCGCCATCAAAAAGCCAAAGTCCGCATTGCAGTAATTCAGATGATGGATGTGAAGACACGTTGTAACTCGACATTGGAGTTGCTAGAGCTTGCCTACCCATTACGAGAATTCACACTCGAGTGGCTCCAAAAGCCAAAACACTGTGATTACAAGCCACTTTTCACAACTGAGGATGGATGGACCATTGTGACAGATGTCATGGAAGTGCTGAGGCCATTCCGATATTGGATGCTGTCGATGTCGAAGAGGTATACAGTCAGATTGCATCACTATAGCATGGTGTACAATGACATGTTCGATCATATGGATGGTGTGATGCAAGCTTTCCCTGAGAAGAAGACTCAATGGAAGGAAGACTTGTTCTTCGCTGTGAAGTTAGCTCGACAGAAGCTGTCCAAATACTACAATGAAGTGATTCTAACGACAGGCATGTTTCCCATTTATGCACATAACCTGGATCCCTTCCGGAAGTTGCGATCGTTCAGAAAGAGGGACAAGGGAATGGATATTGATTCTGAGGACGAGACATCCTATACTACTGAATACCAAGAGGCCTTTCTGAAGTACGTGGAGAATAAATACTGTTCCAATCATCAACGTGTGCCGGTCAATGAACACAATAGCTTACTGAGCAGCAATCTCATCCCATCTGCAACGGCTTCTGGATCCTGTCAATCATTCTTTGATCCATATGATTTTTCCAGCGATGATGCAGACTACCGAACGCCTAACAATGTGACTGAGACGACACACGGACGAAGAGATCGCGCAGCCCGCTTATTGACTGCCACCAGGCTCTATTTGAATTCCCCACTTGAAGCACCAAAGAACTGGCGGCAAATTAATCCAAATCTCAATGATCACCATTCCGACCCAATGGAGATTAGCAGTACATTTTGCTTACCGGACATAACCGACTGGAGGCGCCAACAAGAGAAAACGCACTCAAAAGATGCCGATCTCACCAATCTGGCCCACGACAGATTCTCTATCGTCCCACATGGTGTCGGAGTGGAGGCCCGTTCTTCCCTCGGGTGAGATGTTATTGGCTGGAGGCAGTCGAAAGCAACAGGTGAGACCCTTCATGAAAAAACTCATTGAAAGGCAGTTTGCTCGAGGTAATACCGGGATTTTGCCGGGCGACAACCCACTATCGGATACGACGAACACAGATCACAACTTGGAAATGAAGAAAGTGGCGGAGGGAAGGAAATTACACACAATGGCCAAGGTGCACGACTTTTTGGAGATGTGGCAGGGCAGCCAGAACATACGTGCTACACAGGGGGAATCTTGCGCTCAAAACATGCAGATGACAGGCGTTGGATACATTTCGGACCCAGAAGAGATCGTCAAAGCCCCCTGGTCCCTCTTTAAACATGATGGTGCGGCTGTATTTAAATTGTTAGAAAGATCACCTTTGCCACCGGCTTTGTCTGCAAAAGACCTCCATGGAGGACCAACTCAAATCTCAAACATCAGCCGAAGCCAGAGAATCAACCGTCATCCAGTCGACAGTGACGAGCATAGCGTACCTGAAAGAATTTCGGAACCCAAAAATTGGCTCAACTGGAATGGCGACTCGGATAATCCAGATGACAGCGAGAGAGATTGCGCGGCAGACAATGAATCTGATATTGAGCCCAATAATGGCATCGAGGATCGGGAATGCCCAGAGCTGCCGGACGTGAGTGGTGGGTCAAATGTCGAGGGATTTGTTTGGCCAACACCGAAGTCAAAGAGATAAGCTCAATAGGTGTTGGTGATGGTCAATGCAATAGAAACGAGGAGAAATAAAGATGTGAAGAACAAGTAGAACAGATCACAAGTTTCAGTTAGAGATATATTATGGGCGAATGGTGCAAACTAGCTTGTGAATATCGGATGATAAACAGATGTATAGCAGGCGCAATGAATCTTTTGGCGAGATACATCATTTTTTGTCGTGTGAGAGTGAACAGCGCAAGAATATTACACCACTCGGCTTTGCCACAGGGCCCAGTCTCAATCGGACAGAATGACAACCAATCAGGTCAAATCATGAACAAAACAATTATCGACGGCAGCAGATGTTCAATGGGCGATACATTTACATGAGCATCAATGGAGAGTCAAGATTTGTGGTCTTGGAAGTATGGCGATTCACTAGTGACTTGGTCGTTGTCATCTATACCGGACATATTGGCAGCTTTTATAGGTGAGAGAGATAGCAACAAAGTCAACGCCCCATTTCTAGAATGAGTGTCAACGGAGGGTCAACGATTGTTAGCTTTGCATCTTGCGTAATTTATGTTCCGATTGGTTGCAGACATCCATTTATCAGACATTGGCAGCCTTGACTGGCAAACACAACAGTGACATGCTCCCTGCTGCATCCTGCAACTGAGCGTCAACGGAGTGTCAACAGTTTTAGATAATGCATATTTTGTAATCAAGGCATTGCACAGATCTTCGCGCGAATTACTTTATTATTGAACGCCTTCATCGGCCAAAATACCATTTATCAAAGGTGAAACACAGATACCAAATTAATCGATATTGCAAACTGCACAACATGCAAAAGTGCATTATTGGTTGCTGAAAACGCGATTTTGATAAGAAACTATTAACAAACTCCAAATACAAGAGCCATATATGAATCTATAGATGGACCCGCTGGGCCACCCACTGACAACCCGCCCAATTCAGACCGGTTGGGAGTTTACCATCGAACAGTACCCGAGTGGATAGGTCGGGTTTATTGGCGACCCGGACCGACAGTTTGGCAAAGTTTCTGTTTGGACCCAGACCCTGACCCAAAGTGATGGTCCAGAACCGTTGCTAACACTAGATGTAGCAAGCACTCAGAGACCGACTTGACAATGTCTGAATCAAACTTGGCTGCACTCAAGTCCTGTAGAACATTACCATCTCACGACCATCGCTAGATGGAATGGTCACCCCTCACTTTACTCAACCAATCTCTATCTACAAGAAGCTGATTGGCACTACTGAAAATATCACCAATGACGCCATGGAAATATGTATCTCTAATACCCTATCTGATTCATATGAAACAACCATCCAAATCCTTCAACAGTGGATCACCACCCCCACAGCCCAGTAATGTATGGATGCGATCAGCAAACAAGCCGAGCAAACAACCGAAACGAAAGATATCAGAAATGCATCGAGTTGAGCGGCTAAATACTCCTTCGGCGGATAACCTGGCTGCGGCGGAGAAGGTGGCTGACAAAGTGGCAGACACGGAAATGGCCGGCAGAAGCACAAATGGTTATCATGCAACATCGACAATCATATCACTGAAGGGTGCAGAAAGAGATAGCATACCGAACACGACACAAACAACAGTGAGATAAACACCTTCAGGAACGATGAGCGAATATGCTCCTGCTGCAGACTCCCAGGACACTTCAAGACCAACTGCATCGACTTGAAACGTGCCCAGGATCAATGCAACAAAGTTGGTAATAGCACAGCATCAGCTTGGCTTGCTACAGTGGGAGATCATAACCTGATCTAACTAGGCAACAATGGATCCGCACTCGCTGCAGCCTCCACTCCGGCTGCATGGGTCATCGATTCATGAGCATCTCACCATATGTGCAATGACCATACCAGATTGAACTGAATAAAGTACCTTTGGCAGCCAATAGTCATTGAGCTTATAGATGATAACAAAGTTACAGTAAGCCACCATGGACTCATTAACATTTGACAGGAGTAGGAAGTCAAAGGTCTCTACACACCTGCATTCCAGCTCGACCTTCTCTCGATCAATCAATTGGACACAGCCCGATACACATCCACATCTGGATGTGACAAGTCCTCTATATCCTCTCCATCATCAGCAAAAAACATTTCCGTTTGGGCGGACTGGCTGCGTCAGAGTGGACGCGCTCCGTCCGAGCCATCAGAGACACCCCGGTGGCGGATTACTCCACGCCCGGCGTCAACACAACGTGTCGAGTTGCATATCGCCCTCCGATCGCCGTTTCGCCGTTTCTTCTCGCTCTGTCGGTCTCCTATTTTAAACAAACACTCTGGCGTTGTGGCCAACTGTGACCATACATCGGAATGGGTTCATTGTGTGCACGCTTGCATCCGGATTGCAATGCATAAGGATCCACGCAATTGGGTGGATCCACGAAATCTCGCAAAGAGCAAGTGAGACCAAAAGTTGGGAAACATAGAGTGTGTATTTTCGTTGTATGACAAGATGAGATGAAAATGAGATGCTGTCTATCTATCTACCCCGGGGTCTC
>Ga0307512_10000723_pt1 | contig 48956 bp, 58 predicted proteins | sample 14_EM_MG_FD_200267 | JGI IMG/M metagenome (GOLD analysis project Ga0307512, IMG submission 200267) | Populus trichocarpa ectomycorrhiza microbial communities from riparian zone in the Pacific Northwest, United States - 14_EM | ecosystem: Host-associated > Plants > Roots > Unclassified | place... | reverse complement strand
GGGGTTGAAGAACATTGTGGTTGTAAGATGGAATTGTGTTGAGAAGGACTTTAGATAGTTGGATGGGTGATGGGGATAAATGGGGTGCACTGATAGTCGACTTTCAAAGGCTGGTCAAGTGGTTATTCGACGTAGAAAAGTCCTTGGGTACGTCTACGTCTTCAACATGATATGTGGGGCAGAAGCCAAGACTGGATTTATACATGAGTGATATGGAGTGCAGAAGCCTACACTTTTCCTAGTCTCAGAGTGCTTCCCAGCATTCGAGACCTATGACGGAGTGGGAAAAAACGGTAGAGGACGAGGGACAACACATGATTTGCTGTGAACGCTTTAACTCCTGTTAGCAAGCAAGAGTACAATCTTAACGCCTAAGGGACAAATCTTTATGGATGATTATACGCGGAAATTATGCATTGCGCCGACCCAACCAATGTCGTGTGAATGGGTTCCACAAGCCAAAACCAAAGATGCAGTTGCGTGAGGGTTAGGGTTGTGCAGCCCGTGACTTGCTGCCTTCAGCCCCATACTCGATGTTCGACGGACTCTTTATTTGGTCACCATAAATACCCCTTCCTTTCTTCCTATATATGCATTATGATACGCACACCAGAGCATCCCTCATTAGAGTCAACCCTTGACAGCCACATCTACTCACGTGTACTCTACATTATGTCGTCTTTCCAAACAGCAATCCCGCAGTACGACGATGACTGTTCAAACGGGACCTGACCGGGCCGTACCATCGAAATTGCGGCCGAGTCAGCCTGATCTACCGCCAGCCAGTTGCAAGCTCCAATTTAGGCAGTGTGTATAGATTCGAAGGGTTTGGAGCGGCTATTACGATGGAGCGATATTTAGCCAAACAAAGTACAGGCGTTTGCTACGGCAATCCGAGAATATATTTGCCACAGACGAGAGGAAACGGGGAAAGCAGACTATCCGGCGCTCGTTTGGATGTCTAACTGTTTGCTAGGATAAGGACGATCGGGCTCGTGCCGGGTATCTACAAATCAGTCCTGGCGCAGCACAGCATGCATCACTTCCCAACTCGAAGAATCCCCGCCTACTTTGTAGGAGAGCTCGAATATCTACCCAAAATTTCTCCTTTGTGATCTCCATATCAACCGGAGAGGATTCGATACCTGCACTGGTAACACTGGCACTCTTGACTGCCTGCTATGAATCAACAGCTGCGGCATTTCAAAAGATGGTAGCTTGTCTTACCCGTTATCCGCGGATGATTAAAGCTAATCAAGCAGCCGCGTCCGCCGATGAAGGACGAATCCAAGCTCAAGCTTCTACCGCACAGTAAATTGAGTGCTGAAGATGATGACGGTTAGTGATAGACCCATCCCGTCTCCTGACATGTGCTAATCTGGAGAAGAAGACGGAGGCTCGAACTCCGGCTGTACCAACGTCGCGTTTGTTTCAGAAGAACTCGAGGCCGTCAAGGAGATGCATCAATGTCTACTACCGATACTGCTGTTCAACAGCCTCCCGCTACTATCGCCTGAACTAAATAGTGGGAAAATTCAATGCCTCCTGGAATGTAGCCAGCGCTACAAAAAATCCTTAATGGGAAAGTTCGGAGCGTCGGTGGTCATACTCAATAAATCTCATCAACTTCAAAACCCCCACCCATCAGATGGTGGATGGTAATCCGGAGAAGGCCAACAATTGCTTAGATCTTGGATCACGAGGGGTTCATTATTGCGGGTGAGACATGTAAGAGGTCTCATGGCATAAGCTATAGGGCTTGTAGCCATGCTCAGGGTTGAAAACTTGCAAGAGTTCAATCTGGACGAAATTCGACTTGGGCTCTCTACCACCCTCGGCATAGGGCAAAAAGCTTTGAGTAGGCAATACTTTATTTCACATGGAGAAGAGAAGCTGGTGGGGCGGAATGGACTGTTAAGGATGAGGCTTCGATATTTTTCCGACTGGCACAGCTGCAGTTTTTTGTGGTCTCAGAGCACGTTGTACGGTTATGTATTGACAATTCGGGGAAGTGCATGGACATTTGGAGCTGGTGTTGAGAGATGCGAAAGTTGAAATTTCGGGCTTCTGCGAGTTCAATGTACATACTTGATAGAGTCTTTGAACCTGCATGCAAATCCCCGCTGTGGTGAGTCAAAGTTAGCTGTCGAGCTGCATTATCGCCGGATATCCGCGCCTGATGAGGACTGGCAACCCTCCGCCTTCCAAACTGATCGTCATAGTGGAGACTTGCGGGGAAGTTATTGCAGTTCATCCTCGTATTACAAAAACAGGCAGATCACTGCAAATCCCGAATCTACTCGTTTAGTCGTGTGCTACCATCCTACATCGTCAGAATATCGTTATCCTTATCGATACTTGGCTAGTTATAAATCTCGGACTTACCTCACTAAACTCCGAGCTATGGCCACCCGCATCATCAGGCGTTTCTCGATCACGGATAACTCGGCCTCTTCCCTGTATCCAACCTCTGACTACAAAAAATCACCGGCGGCCTATTTTTCCCGCCCCTACTTAAGACAAGATGGCTCCCAAGCCCCCAGAAATCCAATGATGTCGACTGAAACCACCACAACTCAAACACTAGCAAAGTTAAATGTTCTCGAAGACGGCGAAGACAGGTCACGTGACCCCGAACTCACCCGCACCCCCTCAGAAGCATACTCCGTCTTTACCCCCCCGCAAAAACGTGGGATCGTCCTCCTAGCGGCAATAGCCTCAATCTTCTCCCCCCTAAGCGCTACTGTCCTTCCCCCCTCCCCACTACCTCTCCCCGCTAACAGAAGTAGTCCTACTTCCCCGCGCTCTCCTCGCTCTCCCAGCAACTCCATGTCTCGACGGAGTTGATAAACCTGACGATTACGAGCTACATGATCTTCCAAGGTATTGCGCCGACATTTTTTGGCGAGCTCGCAGACACGCTGGGACGGAGGCCCGTGTATATCTTGCTGTTTGGGATATATCTTGTTGCGAATGTGGGACTGGCGGTGCAGCGGTCGTATCCGGCCCTGCTTGTGCTACGCATGGTGCAGAGTACCGGGAGCTCCGGCGTGATTGCACTGGCGAGTGGGGTGGTGGCGGATATTGCGCATGCGGGGGAGAGGGGGGTGTACATGGTCCGTTTAACTATTCACCCAACCCCAGTTCCGGCGATCATGGCTGATGGGAAAAGGGAGCGGTCAATTTCGGCGCATTGTTTGGGCCGGCAATCGGCCCGGTGCTGGGGGGCGTGCTGGCACAGAAGCTGGGGTGGTGGTGGATCTTCTATCTCCTTGCGATCCTGGCGGGGGCATACGTTATTCCGTTACTCTTATTCTTTCCAGAAACGAGCCGGGCAGTAGTCGGTAACGGGTCAAAGCATCCACGTGGTGTAAACGCCAGTTTCGTGCAGCTCCTCCGCGGTGTTCAAGGCCGGGAGACGGCGGCCCGACCGGTGTTGCGGTGGCCAAACCCAATTCCCACACTACGGCTCATATTCCAGAAAGACATGGCGCTAATCCTATTCGTGAATGGGATACTGTATGTCGCGTTTTACGCAGTGATGACGTCACTTCCGTCGCTGTTCGTCGAGATCTATATGCTAGACGAGTTACAAGTGGGGTTATGCTATCTTTCGTTCGGCGCGGGTTGTGCGGTGTCGTGCTTGGCAACGGGAAAGATTATTGATCGAGATTACCGCGTGCTTGCGAGGGAGGAAGGGATTGCGGTAGATAAAAAGAAGGGAGAGGATATGCGAAAGTTCCCGATTGAGAAGGCGAGGTTGAGGAGTATTTTTTGGGTGCTGGGGGTATATGTGGCTATGCTTTTGTGCTATGGGTGGGTGCTGCATGTTGAAACGGTTACTTCTCCACCTCCACTCACCCGTACTCTGAAATGCTGATATGGATATATAGTCGATTGCGGTGCCGCTGGTGCTGCAGTTCATGTGCGGCGTGTTTGGAACAGGCGCGTTTACGATATTGAGTACGTTGATTGTGGATCTGTACCCGACGAAGCCGAGTAGTGCGACGGCTTGTAATAATTTTGTGAGGTGTTTGATGGGTGCCGGAGGAACAGCGGTGATAGAGAGTATGTTGAGGGCTATGGGAAGGGGCTGGTGTTTTACATTTGTGGCAGGGGTGTGTGCATGCATGGCGCCGTTGCTGGTTGTGGAGAGGAAGTGTGGGATGCGGTGGAGAGTGGAGAGAGAGGAGAGGGAGGAGAGGTAAGGATAATGAGTTGGGCAATTAGTGCTATATATTCCCGTGGTAGCATGGGAAGACATTGGATCGCTTTTGGGACTAGTTTGTCAGACGGTTTGGTAGGATTTTTGCGGTACCCAGCGACCAAAGCCGTATGATAGACTATTTCGGAACATTGGACATGAACACGAAAATGGGTGCTGTGGTTTTTCTCGTGCCCAGACTCCTCCCACTCGCAAGCTCACGTGCACAAACTTTAGTTTGTCAGTCTGGTTACGAGAAAATGCTATGGTGGTGATTAAGGAGTGGGCGCCATCGGTATAACTATTGTGAACGAGAGAGACTTTTTTTGGTCGTTAAGAGCCTTGTCTGACCTTGCTTGCCAAGCCCTGCCAATTATGTGAGGCGAAAAGTCTGGGCACGAGAGCAAGCTTTGTCGGAAAATAAAATCAATTCTACTAACAGTTTAAGTACATTAGCATATGGTTTTGGGACAGCTGGCAGATCTAGACATCGACCGGACGTTTTGAAAGCTAATACTGTCTTAAAACTGTGCCTGAACATTAAGCTAACGTCCAAGCAAGTCATACTTTTTCATATGGCAGTGTAAAGTGGTCAAAATACCATTGCATGATGTTATATATAGCTGACAATGTTATGCCTGAACTTGTAGAATTTGGTGCTGGTGCACATGAATAAGGACTTTTGGAACCTGATGCATTTTCTCGTGCCCAGCCTCCTGCGGCTGGGCATGAGAAAACCTGATGCACATTAAGCACTGAATTTCCAAAATTATGCACCAAAAATAATTTGCAAAATCCAGTATCTGATGTGCATCCAGTTCCAAAATTCCTAATTCATGGGCATAAAGTCATACCACGATGCAGTGCTAATATATTTACTACTGAAATTGGGTGTTGGTGTGCATGAAGTTACTCAATTTCATTAATTTCATGCACGACATCATTGAAATGGTATTTTGACCACTTTACCGCACCATATTTTCACAACAGTAGTACTTGGTGGAAATACCGAGCTTTGCCTTGCCACGGCTGCTCGACGGTGCGTAGCACACGCAAAGCAGTGTTAAGTTCGTTTCGAGGCTTAGAGTAACAAAGCGATTAATTATATCCCGCCACGACACTACTAATAATTGGGATTAGTCTCGAACAAATGCTTCCTCTGCGGCTGCGGAAGCGCGTTAGGTAAACGTAATCACTGCTCGCGCTTAGAACTTAGGCTTAGAATGTGGTGCACTTTTTTGAAGTATACGTACCTTCTGCAGCTACATCCGTCAAACATACTTGTTTGGTAACGCTTGCATTACTACTTTAAACGCTTGTATGTGGTATATTGGTACGGTACTTGAGTGGGTCTCGCTACCCACAGCCCTGGTACTGGGTACCTAAGAAGGTGTGGTTGGCTGGAGGTGATACACGTAGTTTTCTCTGCTGTGTAACCCGTTTAAAAGAAGGCTTTGTTAAGACTCCAACAATACAAAAAATAACAATCGCCCACTTCTCGGCTTTTCTTCACTTTAGTCAAGGCGTTGATTCTAACGAAACTCGACCAAAGCAGTTCGGTTATCACAAGCTTCATACAAATCTTTTACTAGATCTCTAACTCGACAATGCTCAAGCGACCAAGCGACGAGCGTCCGACACTCGAAGTGCCGTCGAGCAAGCGCCTTAGGCAACCATGCGACAAGCATCCAGTACCCGAAGTGCCGCCTGACAAGCGCCTCCGTCGGTCTTCTTCACTGGCTTCAGTCGAGCGACCCAAGTTTGGAGTGACAGTGTCCTATTCCGCTGCCGAAGTTGCTACCAACCGGGGAAGGCTTCGAACCTCTCTCCATCGGCGCAAGGGTGCTCCAACGTCACAAACCTCCAAGCCTGGCAGATACACACTTCAGAACGCCGGATCTGCTACAAGCGGCTCTTCGGTCTCCACTTCCAGCACTCCGGATCTCAAAATCATCCATGCAGGTGATTCGGGGCCAAAATGCTTTCGAATAGCCAATGTACCACTAAATTGGAGCGAAGATATGTTAATTGCTGCTCTTAGGGACGCCGACCCTTTCCTCGAGAGCCAAAAACCCCAAATTTTCCTCTACCCGTGTGTCGACTCCACTCAGACTCAAACCGCCTTGCTCAATTTAGGCACTTGTACTGAATACTTTCAGGGCCTTATTTCAGATGATTTCAACTATTTGAAGACCTCGGATGGAACTCTTCTTGTGATCGATAGTCATTTTTATGACCTGACACCACTAAACTCTCCTGAAGGTGGAATAGTTGCAGAGTTAGTTCCATGCAGACAATATACCTATTTAAATCCACCAAAGATATACTAACTTCGGACTAAACGCAGTGTAGTTGCAGTGACAGGCTTCGCAGGCCACGCCTTCGGGTCTTGGAGGAGCCGTAAGACGCAATTAATGTGGCTCAAGGACTTTTTGCCGACACACGTCAAGAACATCAGAATCATGACCTATGGTTATAATAGCAGTCTTAAGAAGAGGGATGCAAAAATGTCCAATTACAGAAGAAGTTTTATCGAGCAATTAGAACTTGCAAGAGTTTCAGACAAGGTATGGAGGAGTTGTCCGTAAGGTTCGAAAATGTGCACTGATTGACGGCTTTTATTTTTATTTCCGATATTAGAATCGCCCAATAATATTCATAGCACATAGCCTAGGGGGTATTTTAGTCTTGCAGGCAAGTTTATATGCTTCCAATATTCGTGCCTCATCTTATAATGATCGATGGCAGACCTTAGTGGAGGCAGAACGCAATACTCATTACAAGTCAATATTGAGTTCAACACAAAAACTGTTCTTCTTTGGAACGCCGTTCCACGGTTTTCGGACCGAGGAATTAGAAGCTGTGGTAGACGCAGAGCTGAATGGACAAAGACATAACTTGCTCGTGCAGATGAGAGAGGACTCAGAACTCTTGGATAATCAACAGGACGATCTCATGCGCATATGGGCTGATTTTAAAGGGGATATAGTTACATTCTTCGAGACAGTGCGAACCCCATCGGTCAGAAGGGTAATTAATATTTCTAGACTCTAGGTTGTGCAGTTACTTACATCACTTAGCTGGAATCTGGTGATATTGTACGAGACGGACCAGAAGTTCAAATGGTAAAAGAGTTTTCTGCTCAGTTACATCAGCTATTTGAGCTTAAGATCCCAGTCGACAAAAACCACACGGATATGGTGAAATTCGACTCTCCGGTGGACTCAACATATCAAAAGGTGGTTAGATACATGAAAGAGTGTATTGGTGAGTAGCTAGCTGGAGATGGTAAGGTGTACATCTGAAAATTTGAAACTGATATGATATTTTAAAAGCTCCGGACGTACCCGAGCTGCAGTTCTCAAAAGATAAGATAGAATTAGGGGAATTCTTTAAAGCACTCTTTGAAATCGGACAAGATCAATATACAACTAAAATACCACCTCTTGATGCCTGTCAACCTAAGTATTACTGGATCTTTCAGAATATGGACTTCAAGCGATGGGCTTCAGCCAAGTCTCAAATTCTTTGGTTATCTGGCCCTTCCGAATGTAACCTCCAACAAGTTGCATGGCACCTCGCGAATCTAGCGAAGAATCAGGAAGTTCAAGAAATGAGGCATTTGGTATTGTACTTTTCCTGCTCTGCTCTAACCAGTAGGGATACTTGGTCAGTATCGAATACTACTGTCTTTGTTCACACGCTTCTCCGCCAAATCATTCACGAACTGCCGCAAGACGGAATATCAATTGCCATTATATTCCTTAACACTCTCATCGAGGCAAATAATACCAGGCCTGCATTAGGGAAGCTGTCTCGTGCTCCGGATCTGTGGAAGTCGATGCCAAAAATAAGAGACGTCCTTAATGCTGCATCTGACAGTCACCTCTGGGTTGCTCTGGAGCAAGTTATTAGGGATAGAAATAACCTGCGACTGTCCATTATCGTTGATGGGTTAGAAGAAGTAGAGACTCATAAGGACAAATTCATTGGAGGGATTCGCGTATTTATCGAGCGTCTACACGGGAAGGTTAAGGCGTTATTTACAAGCCGCCCGGAAGATGACATCAAGGCCTCGTTGAAGGGAATACTGTCTATTGAATACGATAAGGAAAGAAAGGGTATAACTATATTCCCCTCTGTTCCTTGAGTCAATCTTACCAAGTAACTGATGCAGAATGCCTTAATTCCTTGCGTTTCGATAATTCACCCTTCGGCAAAATTTCAAAGGAGCATGAAGGATCCTTAAAGTGGCTTTGGACACATAAGGAGTACCAGAAGTGGTTATCAGACCGCTCCCACCTCCTTTATATTTCAGGAAAGCCAGGGAGTGGGAAGAGCACTCTCATGAAATACATCAGAAACAACCTCTTCGAACGAGAACCAAATGCGAGATCGGCTACTATAGCTAGCTTCTTTTATAGTTATCGAGAAGGCGAAACTCAAACAAACCACTTCAACATGCTCAGATCGATCCTTTACGACATTTTGAAGCAGAATGAGAGCTTCTTTTATCATTTCCAGCCTGAGTTCCGGAAATACCACGCCTTGGGGCTTGGACAATTCGACTACGAGTCTTTAAAGACCATCTTGCGGTCTATAGGAAAACATCAGGCAAAAGAACGGCTTTATCTCCTTATCGATGCTATGGACGAGTCCAGCAATGAAGACAGGTGGGATATTCTCCAACTATTGTTCGAACTCTCTAGCGGATCTAACAACCACAATCGCTGCATTATCAAAGTGTTAGTCGCCAGCAGACCTGCGAATGAACTCGATCTTTTCAGGAAGTCACAAGCAGTAATAACAATGCAAGACGTGAACAAATCCGACATAGAGAGCTTTGTACATTCTTTCTTAGGGCCCGAACTCGAGCTTCCACAAAATGCCCTCCACCAAGTCAAGCAGTACATCTTTGAGCATGCTCAAGGAGTATTTCAATGGGTGTACTTAGTGAGACACAAACTGGCCAAATATGTCGAAAAGGGATACTCCAGGCGTGAGATTTTTAGCTTTCTGCAATGTCTACCGACAGATCTAGAAGGTCTTTATCAACGTATTCTCGAAGACCTAGAAACGAATGGAGACGACGGCGACGTTGCAATTGGAAAACGGATATTCCAATTAATCCTATTCGCTTGTCGTCCTCTTACGGTTCCTGAGCTCCAACATGCACTTGCCATTACGGATTGTGGGGGTACTGATACCTTCATAACTCCTTCGGATGAATTCTTTCAGGACAGCGTGATTGTCGGCATAGAGAAGCGCATCGTGCATTGCGGCCGCAACTTTTTGGAAGTCAAGGGCCAAAAATTTAAAGGAGAACCTATTGTTCAAGTAATGCATCAAACGGTACGAGATTTTTTCCTACGACGAAATGGTTCTGTGGCAAACTCTAGGTTCGGAATGAGTGAGGACGACGCTCATCGTATGATAAGTACAATTTGTATCCGGTACCTCGTTTTTTGCGCTCAACATCCCCGAGTTGCCACCAATACTACTTCCAGGGGAGATGAATCCGAACTTCCGCCAGTTGAATCTTGGACACCGAACAACTTCGCTACATACATTCAGTATCTTCACAAGAGACCGTTGATCAATTATGCACTTGAGTATCTTCAAGCCCACATATGCAGATGCCCTGAGGCCATGAATTCGAATATTTCTCTCATTTCTGAACTTAAAGAATTGCCCGCCGGTAACCCTGCAAGATATGTGTTTGGGTATTGGGTTGCAGATCATTTGAATCAAGTTCTTTTAGACAGTTTACAGCGTGAGGCTGCCTCGAAATTCAGGAATAACATTTTGTGGATTGCGGCCGGAACTGGGTACTATCAAGTAGCCGATGCGCTACTAACAGCTGGCGCGCAAATTGATATTCGACTGCAAGGAAAAACACCCTTAGAACTCTCTGCAGAGAATGGACATGAAACTACAGTCCAGCGGTTGCTTGCCCGTGGCGCTGGCATCGAGACACCGGATTCCGACCAGTGCACAGCATTGCACAGGGCAGCCATGAACGGACACGATGTTACCGTCCGGCTACTGCTTGACGGTGGCAGCAAAATTGAGGCTCGGGACTCCGATTATTGCACAGCATTACACAAGGCAGCCCAGAACGGACACGAGGCTGCAATCAAGCTGTTAATCGATCGCGGTGCTCCCATCCATGCACAGGATTCCGACCAATGCCAAGCATTGCACAGTGCCGCTATGAACGGGCACGAGGACTCAGTCAGGCTGCTACTCGACCATCATGCCAACATACAGAATACGGGGTACGACCGATGGACAGCATTGCACAGGGCCACCGAGAACGGGCAAGTAACTACGGCCCAGCTGCTAATCGACCGAGGAGCTCTTATCGATGTTCAGGATTCTAGTGGATGTACAGCCCTTCATTGTGCTGCTAAAAACGGATACAGGGCCACAGTCCAGTTGCTACTTGACTGCGGCGCTCACATTGAGGCCCAAAATTTTGAACGGTGCACAGCATTGCATTTGGCGGCCAAGAACGGACACAAGGATACGGTCCGAATGCTTCTCGACTGTGGCGCTGACATCCAGGCTCAACCAATCCACCACGAAGTAGCTTCTGACCACATAAACACCGAGAAGGCTCTGCCAAGAATTAAAAAGTTCATTGAAGACTTCGACGCAAATTTTCAAGGCAAACAGTCGCCCTCCTATCAGCCTTTCGGGTTAGTCCTGGACAGGCACATAGGTATAGCCTGGCCATCTCACTCCTCTGACATCTTCTGTGACTCCATTGGAATGTCAGCATTGCACTGGGCAGCCGCAAACGGACACGAGGCCACCGTTCGGTTACTGCTCGATTGTGGCGCTCACATTGGGGCTCAGAATTCCCGTGGATGGACTGCGTTGCACTGGGCGGCTAAAAGCGGGAGGGAGGCCACAGTCCGGCTGCTACTTGAGCGTGGCGCTCACGCCGGTGCTCAGGATATTAATGGATGGACGGCGCTGCACCGGGCTGCAGAGCGGGGTCGCATGGCCATTGTCCAATTACTACGAGAGTGGTCGCAATAGTAGAAAGTATACTACCCTACCCTCTACCCCCCTCCCGGATTTATTTACGTACAGTAATGATTTTCGAAGTTTTCGACTAGCTAGCTGACGACTATCGCAGATTGTGGTTTCTGGTACATATTACGGGGGACCCAGAGTGCCCGTGCCGTAGAATTAGCTTATCTCAACACCCTCGAAATTCCTTTGCTCTAATATTTGTATTTCTAAGTGGTTTCTTTAGATTTTTGGATCATGTTGGCATTAATTGTTTGAATACTATCGATGGAACATTTGGACATCAGTTTGAGAGTTGTATGACTGCGGGCTGGGTATATCGATATATTGGGGAGTGGGAGGGGGGGGGGGGGTGTGAAATATGGTAAGATCACTGTTGAGTGTTGGTGTGCTTGATTGCGATGTTAATGACTGAGTTAAATAGGCTCAGGGTAGTAGCAGTAGAGTAGAGTTACCGGAATATTGTAAAAAGTACTGATACTTTGACTCATCCCATTGATTTACTCTACATAGAACCTAGAGCCCGCGAACTTTCTATTCTTACTACTTCTTGCATGCTTTGATCATGTGTAGATTCTTGAACTGTGAAATAACCTCCCGCATTCAACTTCCACATCTGTACCTCAAACCGGATTATTACTTTCACATATAGATTCGGAATCGTACCATGTCCACAAACAGACATGAAAACCACCGTCCCCAGCATAATCCGATCCTCCTATTCAATCATGCAAACTCAAACTCTATATCATCAACATAAACCGACGCCCTCTCCACCACCTCCCTCCCAGCCCCCTGGAACGTAAACCTCCACTTCGCTGCAACCCTAAACTTTCTCAACCCCTCAAACCCTTCTAGTTCCACCTTCCACGGCCCCGTTCCATCCCCCAGCCTCGGATGATAAACCCTCTCCTCCACTTTCACCACCGATCCCGCCTCATTCCACCCAGTGTACGTAACGACCACCAGCGGATCCGATTCCAGTTCGTAATACTACTCCTCTCAGTCTCTCATCGAAGGTTGATAGAAGAGAGGGATACATCAGAACGATCATGACTCGCCATTCCGAGGCCCGTGATCTCAAAATCCTTATCAATCGCGGACTCAAACGTCAGCTGCCCGCCATAACCCTGGAGCACGTTCGGTTTCGAGACTGCTTTGGTCCACGGTCCGGCGCCGGAGGAGTGGACATGGCAGTGCTGTGTTTGGGTTCTGCGAGGGTTAGCTAGAGGAGGGGAAGAAGGGGGTGGGGGGGGAACGTGTTATGTAGCCATGCACCTGGGAAAGGCTGCAGTGCAGAGATGTGGAAGCCCTGGGGTTGTTAGGAGGTGTGGGAGAGTGGATGGAGGGTGGAGGAAGACATGGTACTCCTCAGAGGAGGTAAAGATGTGGTAGCCGCAGTCAGAGCCGTCGTTAGAGATGAGTATGTCTTCGAACTTGCGGGTGTTAGTTTTAACGATGGGATATGGTACTGGGGTACATACGTTTAAGACTCCGCTTTGGGCTACGGCAAGAGAGAGGAAGTATAAGAGAACAGATACTGGTGAGAGGAGGAATTTCATTGTGGATGTTTCGTTGGATGAAAGGCGTGATGGAGGATTAGGAGAAGGAAGGGAGTTAAGTAGTTTGTAAAGTAGCGATATAAACGCATCGTGTTTGTGCAATGTTGCATATGACGGTTTCACAAATTCGCTTGTTTCAACGGCGGTGGAAAAAAGCTTTCGGCGTAGCCGGAAGCTTCTGATTCGTGCTGGTGTACAAAGTAGCTAATGATAGTTGGACGAATGTTGCACAATACATCACTCGGCATTAAAACCCCACATTGTCACTTTTAGAACCGGACGCAGAGCGAAATGACGAAATTTAAAGTTACGTTTGAAGCACACATCAAAATGTCAGGCTATATCCAAGAACGTGGGTAGATTTCTAGATCACCCCCAGGTACTACCAACGCCCAGGTTTTAGGCCGCCTGCATACAGTGACCACAGAAACTGTGACACCCAAAATAGAACTAGCCTCTAAGAATCCTCCGCCTCCCACTCTCCTCGTTTCCCGCTTGCTTCCAATTTGAATATCCTCGCACTCATGTGCAAGCAGATGGTTGATGCGCACGTTCCATTATCTATGTCGACTCATCGATTAGTTCAATAGTATTTCAGCTGAATTAAGAATAAAAGCGTACATTACGGAGCATACCCATGGTTGATAGGTTCCACAGGATCTAGCTCACTCAATATCTGCTCGAGACTGAAGTCTCTTCTGGCAAGATGTGCAACTTTGAGCATTTCTTCAATCTCCACGGCAAAAGCCAAAGATTCATCGGGCTTTTGTCTAGACTTTGACATTATCCACTTGGTGTGACACCGCTGTCGCGTATGGTATCTACAATACGTAATAATGAATAATGCGTGAATTCTCCCTCCACCTCGACAGCCAAAATTAACAATTCGTCTGGCGTCTGTCGTGACTTGATCTGTGCGAGGCGGCTGGGGGATACGCTAAACGGAGCACTTTTGCATGGTCGCGATCTTCAATAATTGCCTCGGGGGTTCAGTCGCAGCCGTAGCTTCATCATCAATCCATTTCTCCTACAACTTCGCAAGATCGTAATTCTTATATTTGAAACTCTCTTTGGCAATGCTGTTGGTTGCTGCTGAGAGCTGATATGGCATGACGAAAGCTTTGTTTATCACTCCACATTGTTCCCTTATACAGACAAGTGTGGTTGCCAGAAGTCGAATGTTTGGCCGCGAGAGTAGCGTCGTCGTCGTTGGTGCTAGAATAAGAACAACCACCGCGGGAGGCGCCGAGACCGCTGCTCGATGCGTCGCTACCGATGTTACCGAGTGGAGGGATCTTGTTGTCGATGGAATCACTGTTGTGATCCAGAGTCATGACAAATACGTCCTCCCATACTTGCCCGCAACAAACTCTCGGTCTATAAGGACATATCCGTATTTTACGCCCTCGTGAGTAATGTACCTGGGACACCACTGAACAAAACTCGACAGAGCCATCACTATAGGCTTTAGAAGGCGTGAGAGTTTGCATGGTCCCCAGTTCCTCGTCGAACGCGCAAGTGAGAGTTTACGGCATTTCCGAGTAGTTGGACAGACCTCGGACGGACTATGAAATTGATCTGGTTAGCGAGCAGCGCGAGTGGAAACTGTGTTCAAGAACCTCTCACATCCACAGGAAGAAGTATCCAGATGTTCACGAGCTCAGCTACAGGTGTCGCTCAGATTCTTAAGATGGCTGCCTGGACTACCCCTGTAGACTCGCGTGGTGTTGTAAGAAAGATTTGTTGCTCGCCACAAGGGCGTTGATGTTAGGTAGGGTGTCGTCAAGCGTCAAGGAGTTGGGAAGTGGGTGGTTGTGGGGTGTAAACGTCAAAGGAACCAGATCCAAAGCCCTGAGCCCGTGCTCGCCGGAACACAAGTACTTTACTTCTTCATCTGAAGTCCTTGCCCGTAGTTCTTTGGGTTTCTCGTGCAGTTCGATACCCCCTAAGTCAAACCGAGAGAGCGCAAGAGTAAACACAACCGTAGTCTCAGAACCCTAGCGGTCACACAACCGTCTCTTCCATACTTCTCTTTTAATTCTCTATTCATGTTCCCACTTCCAATCGCAAACAGCTTCCGTCTTCAGCTCCCCGAAGACCATTTAAGCTTCCGAAGCACGGGAACTACTAGCGCCAGGATCTCGGCACCACCCGAATGGCGACATCCGCAACCCTGCATTTTCCCGCGCCATTGTTGTGCGATTAGTCCGAGCTGCCAGACGCCGAAAAAACCCTGCACCCCTCCCCTGCAGTTCTTCCGCAAACTTTTTACACCACTCTAATCTATTGTACCCCACCTCCGAACCCAATCAGTACTTGGGCATCGGAGCCTCAACACCACCCACCAAGATGTCGACCCAAGAAGTACCCTCGCAGTTCACCGGCTACGCCGCCTTCGACGGTTTTTACCCCTGCCCCGCATCCCCGGGTACCCCGCTCACACAGCAGCAGCCACAAACTGGACCGACCTAAAGCTCCACAAATTCACGCCCAAACCCTTCGACGCCTACGACGTCGACATAAAAGTTGAATACTGCGGTATCTGCGGTAGCGATCTGTACCTCCCCTCCCTTCCCCTACCCTTACCCCACTCTTTATTCCTCCTTACTAACACCCCCAGCCACGTCCTCCGCTCTGGCTGGTCCCCAACAATCTACCCCGTCGTTCCTGGCCACGAAATCACCGGCCGCGTCGTTCGCGTCGGTCCCTCCGTATCCTCCCTAAAACCCGGCGACTACGTTGGCGTCGGTGCGCAAGCATGGTCCTGCGGCGGGTGCGACGCGTGTGCGGGTGAAGACGTGGGTCAGAAACATGCCACCTTTGACGCGTCGGGTGAACATGGCTTCGGAGGCGCCGGCGGACTGGAGGGGGGGAAGGAGAACTACTGTAAGGAAGTGATTGAGACTTACAACTGGCGGTACAAAGACGGATCATTGGCGTACGGGGGGTATGCAGACTACGTTCGGATCCACGAGAACTTTGTTTACCCCATCCCCGCTGGAATTGCTCCGGAGATCGCAGCACCGATGTTGTGTGCTGGTGTCACGATGTTTTCGCCACTGAAACGGAGTGGGTTGCCGAAAGGCGCGAGGGTGGGGATTGTTGGATTAGGCGGGCTGGGACACTTCGGCGTTATGTTTGCGCGGGAGATCTTCGGGTACGAAGTCGTCGTGATCTCGCACAGTGCGCGGAAGCGCTCGGATGCGCTGGCGATGGGGGCAAGCGAGTTCTGGGTTACTGGTGATGGGTGGACTGAGAAGCGGACGCTGGATCTGATTATCAGCACGAATTTCTCAACCGATATGCCGTTGCGGGAGTACCTTTCTCTGCTCAAGATTGGGGGGACGTTGGTGGTTTGTGGGATCCCGGAGGGGAAGCTACCGCCGATTGAGTGGGCGGATATTGCAACGGGAAATCTGGCGATAAGGGGGAGTAATGTTGGGTCGAAGAAGGAGGTGGAGGAGATGTTGAGGGCTGTTGAGGAAAAGGGGGTGAGGAGTTGGGTGCAGGTTTTGCCGATGAGGGAGGTTAAGACCGCGGTGGAGAGGATGGACAAGGGTGAGGCGGCATATCGGTTTGTGCTTAAGGCAGATTTCGAGGAGTAAGATACGGTTGATGTTGAATAGAAGAATATTGGGCTAGACCACCGCTGCACTGCTGTGAGTTGCCTTGAAGTAATATATTTGCGAGTACTATTGTCACTTGCAGCTCCGTCTTACCGTTTACTACTCTTTTTTCAAAAGTGAAAGTTCAAAGATGTGCAGCGTGATAGCGTCTCACTCTGCCTCAATTGTCTGAGTCACTGACATGGTGGATTGTTGTTGCATGGGCTTTTATAACTGCGCCAAAGTTTGCCAAAAGCGTTTGATATATTCACGTGCACAGGAGAGCGAATTTGGATGAACAGATTGATTCCCACAAACGCCGCCCAGTAGATGGCCAAATTGGCCGGGCAAAAAACACACAAACACACAAAAAACTACTCCTCCGCCTCCTCCTCCACCACCACCTCCTCCACCACCACCACCTCCACCACCTTCTCCACTTCCTCCTCCTCGTCCTCCTCCGCCTCCACTCCCTTCATCTCCCCCGGCCACTCTAGCCATCCAAATCCCCTAGGGACTTTTACCACCACCTCCACCCTCCCAGGAGGACACTCATCGTCCCCCTGGATCTTCTCGAAGATCCCCTCCGAGAAGATCCAGAGGGCGTCCTCCGGGTCCTCATCGGCATTCTTGGCCTCGAGCAGGCCCTCGACGTCCTTTGCCGAGAGCGCGTATCTTGTCGAAAACTTGACCCGGCCCCTCGCAGCACCGGGGTTCTTCTTCAGAACCCCCTTGGGTGCTGCGGCCGTGCGGGCGCGGGACCGGGTCGACATCTTGTGGGATGATGCCGCGGGAGGGTGGGAGGTGGTCTTGGTCTTGGCCATGCTGATGGATGTTAGTTGGGATTAATGATGAGAGATTGGACGGGACTTACTTGTGTTGTGGTTGTGGTTGTGGTTGTGGTTGTAGTTGTAGACGAAAGTGGTTGTTTGATTGACAGAATGGTGGTATTTTGACGGTCTACGAAAAAGTGGGTGTCTATAGAGAGGAGAAGGAAGGAAGGGAGGGAGGGAGGGAGGAAGAAGGAATGGATTATAAATGTGTGCGGAAATATGTGAATGTGCGGTTCCAGCTTCAATGGCAAGTGAGGGTGGGTGTAGAGCTATTGATTCTGCGTGTGCACCACAATCGCCAAAGACGCCTCTGCAGTTACAACTGATCTCGCTTAGATAGGAAGCTTGCATTCTGGTCTCACATAGGTGCACCACTTCCAGATACTCTACATATGGTCCGAGGAAATGGTAAACCAACGCTACTATGCAAAAACCACCGATCTACGCTGCGAACCTATAGCTATTTCCCTGGCTACGCAGTATTCTGGGACACCGAGGCATCCAACATCCTCCTCGCAATTGTCACAACCCTCACCGTCTCTCTCCTCGATAGTATAATCACCAAGTGCTTGCTACTCTACCCTCTCCCCGCATTCCCCGGGCCGTTCCGGGCTCCGTCACAAGACTAAAGATAAACTACCACAATTTCACGGGAAAGGAGCATGAAGTGTATGATTCTCTCTAAGAACACACTTAGCACATCCACAGGACCCGTCGTCAGGATCATCCCTTCACTCCTACTTTCCGAGCCAAAAATGCTACCGATTATCGCCGACGTACCGACAAATCAGGACTACGACGGAGGTTACCAAGTAATAGACTCAAGAATTATACGAGTACTTAGCTGTGACCGAGTGATAGGATCTCGAATCGTAATAATAGGATAGGTCAAATCTTAGATTATGGGGCTAATCAAAGATCTAAACCTCCCAAGCGACATCTAATAGGTCATGTCGTCTGATTTTGATTCCTTTCTTATTGGTCGCGCAATCGGTTTGCCCAGAGAGGAAGTTCAGGAAGACGAGAACTACGGTGCCAAAAAACCCCCGTTTATTGATGTGACTGCAGTGCCACATTTACCCGAGTACAGCATGACTCCCAGAGTCCAGAGAGTGTAACATATTACTAAATTTAAGATTTCAATTAGTAGAGAATAGTTCAAAATGCCATAGTAAAGCAGAATGTGAGCAAATGTGACATTGCCACTAATGAAGCATTCATTTAAGTGCTGCATTACTGTGAGAGTAATAAACACGGGTACCTACATAAAGCCCTAACATAATATAATACCAATAAACTACATGGTGTAGTGATTACAAACTTGAGTAGTACTTATACTTGAGTACTGAGGTTCAAGCCATAGAACAAGCTACTATAATTTTATTTTTTTGTAGTTAAACAATACACGGGGTGGTCACCATAGGCATGTTGTATGGTGGCAAGGGTGGTGGAATCTGCGAAGATGTGCAGACATCGAGAAATATACAGGTGTAGGACTAGTGCAGTATAACTGTTATATTTCCATCAATGTAGAATCAATGAAACATGTCAGTGTCTCCCAGTGCTACATTACTGTAGCATTCATCTAACATTCAATACAATCCAGACTCTTACAAATTCTGAAATACCCCACAAGTCAAACCGATGTGTACATTTACAGTGAATCTAACATTCACGCAGCGTTAATTCGGCATCAATAAACGGGAGATTTTTGGTACAGTACTTTATAGCTTGAGCAGCTGGTACATACTACGTACTCGCCTCCCAGTCTCGTGCTCATATAAGCTTAGAAACCCCCCCCCCCCCACTTTGATACACACAACACACAATGAAAACAAACAGTTCCCTCCACAACAAAATACACGGCACCCAATGTAATCCAACATTTACCCACTACAAACAAAACCATTCAAAATAAGTAACGTCCCATGAAATTCGTCCTCCGTAACGCGAAGTGAATGAGAAAATGCTCGAAAAAGAAATACGGGAAGACAAATATATCGATAACTACCAAATCAGTTGCTGCTGACATTAAAAAATGGAATCGAATGGAAGCAAAATTCGACCAAAATTCGATGGAATATGAATCATGAAGGGAAAAGTAATAACTCCATTCCACTAATTATAAAAATTCTCTGCAGTTCCGCCAATGGGAGGATCGAAATGACACTAGTCTGCATAGTTTAGTTAGGTTATTTCACCAAATTTCGGACCGTCCTCACCTGGATCTTGACATAAGTTTGTATCAGCTATCCGCAGCCTGACCTTCTGCTTGTTCCAACCTCTGAAATAATTCTACTATCTTGCTATCGCTAGGATCTATCGCTCGATTCTCATCATAATCTTGAGCATATATATCCGCCCCAGCCATAATCAACTTTTCTATGATGGCAGTCTTATTTGTGCTGATTTTAGCGGCGAGATGTAGCGGGGTCTTCCCCTGCCTATCCCGAGCGTTGACATCAGCCCCGTGCTGGATTAGTAATCTTACCATATCCAAAGCCGTACGGTCGATTGCGAAGTGCAGTGCCGTTTTGCCGGAGTCGTTCTTCGCGTAAACGTTTGCTCCGTTTTCAAGCAACAATCTGACTATAGACTTGTTTACACGCCTGACCGCAATCAACAGCGGGGTCTCCCCGGTGCCGATTTTCAAATTGACATCCAAATCACTCCGTGCCAGCAACAGCCCTACCACAGCATCGTGGTTGTTCTCAGACGCAAGGTACAATGGTGTCCGCCCATCTTTATCTTTCGAATTGACATCTACATCATTCCAGTCCAGAAGCTTCGTACCACAGCCTCGTACCCACATTCCGACGCTTTATAAAGTGGTGTCCGCCCGTTGACATCTTTTGAATTGACATCCACATCACTCCGGTCCAACAGCAGTCGTACCACCGCCTGGTTGCCATTACTAGACGCCACCCAAAGAGGTGACCAGCCAGTATCATCCTTTGAATTGATATTCACATCACTCCGGGCTAGCAGCAGTCGTAGCACAGCCTCGTGGATATTATTAGACGCCACCAAAAGTGGCGACCACCCATCCTCATCTTTCGAATTGACATCCACATCACTCCGGTTCAGTAGCAGTCGTACCACAGCATCGTTTCCATGCTGGGACACCACCCAAAGTGGTGACTGCCCACCATTCTCTTTATAATTGACACCCACATCACTCCTGGCCAGTAGTAGTCGTACTACAGCCTCATAGCTATTCTCAGACGCAATGTACAATGGTGTTCGCCCATCTTTATCTTTCGAATTAACATCCACATCACTCCGGGCCAACAGCAGTCGTACCACAGCGTCGTGGCCATGTAAGGACGCCACATGAATTGGTATCCATCCTTCTTCAGTTTTCGAATTGACATCTATATTACTCCGGGCCAGCAACAGTTGCACAGCAGCCACATGGCCATTACTAGACGCAAAGTATATTGGTGTCCGACCCTTCGCATCCGGAGCATTGATATTGGCGTCAAGTCGAAACCACCCTTGCAGCACCTCTTCTTGCCCATGTTCTGCTGCCCAATGGAGTGTCATCAAGTCCAAATCAGTGCCTGGATCGAATTGGGCTATCAACCTCAGCACTCTTCCAATGCCGTCGAGTCTTCGTCTTAAATCGTTGGGCACTTCGGTCGCCACCTCGATCTTTGCAATATGCAGGTTTATCTGATGGCGCTCTGTCTCAAGCATAGCGGTGGATTTCGAAAGCAGGGCACTATTGCTGTTAGTAAGAAATACTATGGACGGTATCGGGGTCAAGATGCGAACCCATTATCAGTCTTAAGTAAAAATTTAAATGCTTCAGCCCACAAGCGAAGATTCTCTATGGCTTTTTTGAATTTTTGACCCCCAAAAAGCCATGAGTCGCTCCCCATGGATCCCAGTCCCTCTTCTTGCAACCCTTGACAAATAAGTCCTACATCTTTCTCGCAGGTATCAAGCATCGCAAGAAAAATAGAATTCCGATCGAACGTGTCTATTTGGAGAGACTCGGTCACATGCTGCAAAACAGTTCTTAGACCTTCCAGCCCATATTTTTTAGCTAATTGACCTCATGTAGCCAGCATTGCTCGATAAAAGGACACAAAGGAGGCAGCAGAAGAAGATCAAGCTCATCCTTCAACAAGACAATTATGAAACCTCGCTGAGCGATATCAGAAGCATCAACTCGGACCTCGCGCAGCTAATGGCGCAACCAACCCCGGCGGCCTCAGTCCAGACGCACAAGCGGCAATTCTTAGCTGCTAAGAAATACAATCGCATACGTTGTCAGGCGAAAAGCCTCTATGACGTATTCCTGGAGAAGTTCTGTACTGCGATTTGTTCATGCCAAGCGCCCCACAACACGGGTCTACGGCTACAGAACATGGCGGTTGATGGAGCGGACGACGGGGATCTTCGACTGAAAGTGCTCTTTGATTGTTTTCCCCAAACAGCAAATACAGCTCGATCGGACTAGTGCGCACTGGATTTTGAGTCGGTGGACAGCCTACAGTTCGCAGAGAAGAAAGATAAAGCGTCAATTGCGAACTCCGATGAAAGCCACAAGCCGGATAGCCCGACCGTTCACACCAGCTGCTCGCCTAACCTAGAGCGCGGGGGTAGACTCGGCAGAATTGGGGACGCCCTGCGGGGTAGCACCCTCATTGGTTCAATGGTTGCCCGCACAGGTGGAAACATTAGAAAGGAGTACAGAGGGTAAGGCTTATCCAGGGACTCGAGATCTGGTATGATTAAAGTGCAAGCTGACTGTCCATTGTAGGGAAGCAAAGAAGAGTGTTTCCTTCCTGCAGCCAACCTATCTCACTCAACCTATCTCACCCCCCCACTACCCACGGTAGCCGATATTTCCGCGAAGCGAATAGAAGATCTGTGTGCAATGATCAAGGAACAAACGATAATCTGCAAAGTTTCGAATTCTTGCATAGGAATCCTCATCGATGACTGCAACGGCTGGTGGCACCGCATCTGGCCTCAAACAACTTCGACATCTTACCTGACAGACGCCATATCACTTGATAAACTTCTCATCCCAAGATGCCTGGGGAAGCGGGTGCGATTGCAATTGGGGATTCAACTGGCATCCGCAATGATGCAGCTACACGATTCAGCATGGTTGGATAGGGGCTGGGGGAAACGAGATATCTTCTTCCTTCAACGAGCCGTTCCTCGACATACAGTATATGGTGGTGTCGCACTTGTCAGAGAGCCAGAGATGGACCAACCTTTCGTTCGTCAAACGTTTGGTACATCTGGAACGCTTTGCCCACTGCAGCAATCAACTTCACCCCGTTCGACCCTGGTTCAATGCGACAAAACGCTCTTCTCACTTGGTATCGTTTTAATTGAACTTTAGTTTGAACGGCATATCGAAGACCTTAGAAACCCCCATCAAATCCAAAACGCCGACAAACAAGACAAAGATACAACCGACTTTGAAACCGCGCAGTATCGCATTGGGGAACTTTCTACCCAAGCTGGTGAGGATTACGGATTTGCTGTATGGCGCTGCATCAATGAATGGGCTTAGCTCTACTATCGGAATAAAAGGAACGACCAATGCAAGAAACCTGCTCAGCGAAGAGTTCAAAGATGAAGTTCATGCAAATGTTATCTGCCTACTGGAAAAGAATTTCAAGGTATATTCGACTACGGACATTCAGAATTCGCAAATGCTGACATCGAATGCAGGAGTTTACGGGCTCTTATTGTTGAGATCAGTTGCGCAGACGTATACAAGGTAGAGTACCATTTGAGTTCCGACCCGACCGTTGTTTCTAATACCAACCACATAAGATCCTAAGCTAATAAATTATACCCAATGTCTCGCTCAGAGGATCACGATTTTGCATTCGTTAATACTGAATGCCACTTTTGTTGCGTAAGATACACAGATGTACTCAGTATATAAGCATCGCTGGAATTGGGTACCTGTTAGGGATAACACGGATGGATGGACGGACATTAATGCTTCTACTGTGAGGGCCACTTGAATGATTTCTGTACTATACCTTTGATTGAGTGATTCCCAGTTATCTCCACTATCCCCTTTGTTCGTCTCTATTCCATGGTAGTTGTTTTTGTATATGAGCAGGCTTAGATGTTTGCGAATGAAGCACATACTTACATCCTGAAATGAAACAGTACATTCAATTAGACATTGCGGGATTGTCGTACATAGCATTAGAGGCACAGATATGCACAAAGAGCCATGGCTACCCAGATCCCTGAACTTCTTCAACCTGTTTAAATATTCCAACCGTTCGGTAAACGGCCAACTGTTGCACCCCATACGCGGAATCACCCCGTCTGTGGATAGGGCGGCTCCTTGCACCCTATCCGTAGATAGGATACTTTTATCCCTTGTGCAGAAGTCCTCAGATGGGGTGAACATACATATACCTACTACAGATGTGCAGACTTAGTTTTAGGCCATTTTGAATGATGTAAGTATCTAAATATCCAAGAAAAGGTGTTTGAAAGACTACAATCTACTAGATGCATATGGTATTTTGGTGATTTGTATGACAGTGACACCCAAAATTCAGGTGGCTAAGAAGGAATGATTGATTCCAAGAAATCCTCAATGACACCTGGAAGTTTGGAGTCGATTCATGCAGCAGTACTTTATGGTAGTCTAGATTCGCTCAACCCTCGCAAGCTCGGTTGTGAGAAGTTTGCGAGGTTTGAGAGAATTCAGACTAACTTTAGGGCAATATATTTATTGAGTCTGGGTACTTTAAATACTCACTAGAGCCCAAGAGCTTACAATTTAGTAACCTTTCTATGATTGACACTCCATCAGCGGATGGAGTGGTTCCGCGTATGGGGTGCAACACAAAAGCTAAGACCTCTGACAACACACCACACCACCTTTTAGTTTTGCCAAGACCGATTTTATCAAATCAAGTTTGACATCGCGAGAAAATTTTTGCTTCGGTTTTCATTTGAATGATCTTCAACCGCTTAGAAGCAACAACAATGAGCCTCTTCGGAGCCAAAAAACAAACCCCTCCCCTTAAGGAACTGTTAGGGAGGGCTAAAGAGAATTTCGAGAAAAGAATGGCAGAAGAACAGTCTGCTATTTCTATTACCTCTGACGAGAGCAGCCACATCTGTGGTTTGCGAGAGAAACGACAGGGACCGCTACATACGGACCTGGATGGAATAGCTACGACTTCTGGGATCGCTCGGGAGGAGTTGGGTGATTATCTGGGAGTTCAACTGGCGGCGATTACTTTGACCAGAGAACAGTTTAACCAAGGAGTTCGGATTCAAAATGCAGAAGTAAGGGCAGATCGACATCTGAGCCAAGTTATCGAGCCGATTTGGCGAACGGCCGAAGTTATTGATGAATATGGAAATAGGCGTTCGAATAACATCCATATGGTTTCGAGTGATGAGTCCTCATTGTCACCACCACCGACCACGGATTACGGGGGAAGTGAAGTGTCCTTCCCATCGCAAACTCCACGGGAGAGGGTTGTGTCCCCTTTGCCAACTACGAACTATAGTGAGGGAAGCCTTTTGGGCATACCTCCGAGCGCTCTCCCCCAGGATCCTGTTTGGACTCCCAGGGCGAGTATTGGAATTATCGCGCGTAAGTACATTCAATCGGAGGAGAATGCCAGCCAACATGCCGCAAAGCACGGGGGAATCGAAGAGAGCCGGAAAGTCTACACACCCATTCAAAGAAAATTCGAAATCAGCAATAGCAGCAACAACGAAGAAAACATGATGACGGAGGTGGAGTCGAGGGATGAGACACCTTACATGACGCCAACGAAGAAGGGAAAAAAGCGCAATAAGGGGAAGGGAGTGAACAGGCCGATAATGCCCGAGCGACCAGTCCCGAATATGCCGCAGACACCCAGCAGGAGAAAGTTGGAGGCTGATTGGGCGAAGCTGTAATGGCACGGCTGCACGTGACGTGTCCAGGGCCGGGTAATACCCGCTTTATATAGTCGGCTCGCCACGTGCCTTAGATCTCTAGCGATAATCTTACCTTAACTTACCTTTATACTACTCTACAATATTGACATCCACGGGTGCAACCGTATCTACTGATATTCCTTCCTACGAGGCCATACACGGGCGTATGCCTTTACACAAGCCTGCAGATGAGGTGACTAATGAGAAGAAGGAAGTTAATCTCGAAGCGTTCATTGGTGAGTATCTTAAGACCACTAATGGGCTGAGGGATTTTATGATCAATAAAGCGAAATATGATGATAGTTATTCGGAGTGGTGTGGTGAACAGGTGGGCCACATAGCTGCGAGGCAAAATCATACTGATGCGGCAATTAGGAGCACAAGAGATATTGCCAAAGAAGTGAAACAGCAAATTGAACTCGGTAGGGAGTACGATGTGGCTACAGCGGATAAACTCAAGGAGAGGTTGGGTAAAATCGAAAAGAAATTGGCCAAAATCGCACCGGTGAATATGGCTAAGACGATTGAAAATGCATTGAAGGATTGCATGGGAGGAATGATTGATCAGCTGACGGATAGGGTGGTGAAAAGGTTTGAGGAGGAAGCTGAAAGAGATAGAAAGAAGACTGAAATCCGAAGGGGGAAACAGGTGGAAGCCACCCCGGAGGAGGAAGGAATGAGCGATATCGAGTTTAAACCAGAAGCGACTTTTTTGGAGGAGGAGAATGAAAAGGTAGCTAAGGTTATCGAAAAAATGCAGGTGGATGAGCAAGAACTGGAGGGGTCGAAGCATGCGCCAGTTATACCGCCGGGAGAGAAGAGGCAGGAGTTTCCGACGTTCGCGCCAAGTGGACAGATTACGATTGCGAAATGACCGGAGATTGCGCCAGCAGTACTGCAACAAAAGAAGAAGGAGGTGGAAAAACCGGAGGTAAAAGAGGTTCCAAAGGGACCAAAGGCAGGAGAGGAGAAGAAGCCGGAGGTCAAGAAGCCAGCACAACAGACACCGGCAATGAAGCCAGAAGAACAGAAGAAGGATACATGGGTGCAGAGAGCGGCAGCACCACTACCACCGAAGAAGCAATCCAAGCAGAGACAACAACAATCAGTGGGAAAGCAGCAGAAGAAGAAGGGGGATGGCATTGTTGAGGTTAAAAGACAGCAGATGAAGGAGGAGATGAAGCTGGTCTTCCCAGGCCAGAATTTGATGGAGAAGAGGAGGGTCACCTTTAATTGGGATAATGGCCTTCCACTTTCTCAGAACAAGGATTTGGAAATTTCTTCAGAGGTGAATAGGGCACATTTTGAGGCAAAAGTTCCATATTTTGTTCGCATTCAGGGAGTTACGAGAAACACCCGAGGATGCTTCTCAACGATTACGACCCCTGGAGCAACCGCTGCAATGTTGATTTGGTATAGGGAGATAGTGATAAAAGCAGCGAGGAAGTTGGACTCAGGATTTGTGGACATCGAGACGAATGAGCTCTGGGAGAGAGTGAAAATGCATGGCGTCAATTATGATAGGTATTTGGGAAAGAAGACCAGAGGTGGACTTGAAAAATTGAGGCAAGAACTGCAGGCCGAAAACGAGGGAGTGGTGTTGCCCCTTGCCATCAACTGGATTGGAGGACGGAAAGATGTGCTGAAGAAAAAGGTGGAAGGAAAGAAAGCATCTTCGGTTGTGTTCGGGGTCAAGGAGAGCACAATGGCAGAAAAAGTTTTGATGGGAGGTCTGAGGGTGGCAGGAGTGAAGTATGATGTGGAGAAATTCATGAATGCCGGACCAGACTCCTTTTGTGGAGTATGCAGCTGATGGGGACATGTTGAGGCAAAATGTGGATCGTTGAAGATGCCGGCGTGCATGCTGTGCGTGGGGAGGCATCTAACAAAAGATTATAAGTGCAACGTGGTAGGTTGCAAAGCTAATGCAGGACAGAATTGCACCCATAACGTCAACAAGTGTGTCAACTGCAAGGGGAATCACATTGCGACAGCCAATTGTTGCGTTAAGAAACAGGAGGCTATTAAGACAGCGAGAGAGGAAAGATGTATCTGGAAGGAGAGAGAAGGGGAACGTCGAAATGTGACGACAGGTCAACAGATGATGCCGGATCATACAGCGGATGGGGGACCATCAACTGCAGAAGCGGAGAAAAAGGCTCCGGATAATGAGCAGAGAGGAAAGAAGCCGGAAGTCCAGGTCGAAATGAAACCAGAGACTGAAGCAGAACCTTCCAACGCAGGGACCAAAAAACCCCCAGTGAAGCAATGGTGAAGTGCATAACGCATAATTGTGGGAGGGGGTATGATGCGACTATGATGGCATTGGAGAAAGGAATTGTTTGGGGGGCGGATGTTGTGATGATGCACGAACAGTATGTGGAAAGAGAAGGATGCAACATCAGTCTCCCAAGATATAGATTGGTCAGAGAAGGACGAGTAATGACAGCAATAAGGAGAGATACACACCTGGAGTTTTCAGAAGTGGATAAGGGGGGAGATGGAGATGTACAGGTGTTTGATATAAAGTACCTGTCGGGTAGAAAAATGAAATTGGTGAATGTGTATGATCAGCTGAGACAAGAAGGGGGGGTGAGAAGTCAAGGCAGACCGGCACAGACAGCAAGATGGAAAGAGATTATGGAGCAGGAGAAGATCGTCTTGGGAGGAGATTGGAATGCTCACAGCGATAGATGGGACCCGCAGTGCCCACCAAAATGAGATGCAAACTTTTTGGAAAATCTTATGGATGAGTACGATTTGATTGATGTTTCGGACGCGGAAGAAACCCATTCGAATATGAGAAATGGCGAAACTACCGGATCGCTTATTCACTCTTTCGTTACTAAAGCCTTGATGGCTGATAGGTTGGAAATGTCAACAGATTTGGCAACTACTTCGGATCACGCGATTGTGTGTCCACAGTTAAGATGGGATGAAGGGGAAGGAGTCAAAGTGTTACGAAAAATTACAGGATGGGATATCGATGGGCTCAAGTCAAAGGAGGAGGAAGAAAATTATAAAAAAGCACAAAAAGAATGGAAGGATAAGAGCGCAGAGAGATCAGTTCTGGATGAGAAGAGCAGCGAAGAAGATTTACAGAAGGAAGCTGAGTGGATACAGCAAAATTTTGTTAATCATCTTAATAGGTGCTGCAAAAAGGTTAAGGTTTGCGCGAGATCAAAGAGGTGGTGGACGGCGGAGATCGCGGAAAACCGGAAGATTTTGGGATTGATAAAGAGAGCCAGAAAGAAAGGGGAAGCATCACAGCAACAAGTTAAGAAGCAGCGAAGCAATCTGAGAAGAATGATTCAACAGTCGAAAACGGAGATGTGGAGGAAGTTTCTAACTTCAGCCACAAGAGATCAGGTCTGGCAGGCGTTGAGATATACGAAACCAGGGGGACAACAAACCACGAACGCTTTGAGATCCGGAAGTTGCAAGGTGGCGGAATCCTGGGAGGAGAAAGCTGAGTTGATAAAAGAAGAAGCATTCCCGAAACCTTTGAAGGGTGTGGAGAGAAAGGCCCAAGAAGAGGGAGGAGAAATGTGGAAAAAGATTACTGATGAAGATATCTGAGAGGCTCTATTTAATCAGTCAGTTCAAAAGGCACCTGGACTGGATAGGCTGGGGTTTAAGGCAATACGATTATTGTGGGAATGGGATTCTGAAAGAATAATTAATATTGTCAAAACGTCATTTAGGTTAAGAATACACCCACGAGTTTGGAAGGAAGCGAAGGGGGTAGTTATACCGAAACCGAATAAGCCAGATTACGGAGTCACCAAGGCATATAGGGTGATAATCTTGTTGCATTGTCTGAGAAAAGTTGTTGAGAAGATGGCAGCCAACACAATAGCAGAGGATTGTGAGCGAAGGAGGCTACTTCATGATGGACAGTTTGGATGCAGGAAGTGAAGATCAGCAATAGACGCGGTTGGAAGGTTGATGAAGAGAGTTGAAGAAGCTTGGGGGAGGGGGAATTCCGTGGCAGTGCTGTTGATGGATGTTAAGGGAGCCTTTCCCCATGTGGCTAAGGGGAACTTAATGAAAAGAATGGAAGAAATGGGGTTTGAAGCCGACCTGGTGAGGTGGGTGAAAAGATTTATGGAAGAGAGATAAGTGATAATGTCGATGGATGGGAAGGAGGGGGACAGTATGGATGTGGAAACAGGAGTTCTGCAGGGGTCGCCAGTGTCACCGGCACTTTTCGTTATATACCTTTCGGGGTTGTTCGGCCAAGTTGAGGATAAAGAAGAAGAGTGTGGAAGTGAGGGTATATCTTTTGTCGATGATGTGGCATGGGTGGTGGAAGGCGAGGATGTGGGGGAATGCACACAGAGACTGGAGAGATGCGCTGCGGAAACAACAATTTGGGCAAAGAAGAATGCCTGTCAGTTCGAGATCGAAAAGGCAGAGGCAATGTGGTTCACACCACAAAGAAAGCATAAGGAACCAAAGATGAACGCCCGAGTAAGGGTAGGAAATCACGAGGTTTCATATAATAAAGAAGCGACAAGATGGTTAGGGGTATGGCTGGATGATATGCTTACCCTGAATAATGATACAAAAAAGACCTTAGCAAAAGCAAGGAGAGCGCAGAATACGGTGAGGTCCTTAATGACGAAGAAAGGATTAAGCTCGGAAGGATGCAAAAGAATTTAAGTTGCAGCAGTTCAGGCAGTGGCATTGTATGGGTCTGAATTGTGGTGGCATGGACAGATGAATAGGGCTCAAGAGGTTCAACAGTTGTTAAATGAACAGGGAAGAAGGGTAACCGGATGCTTTATGACAACACCTCAAGCAGCGCTAATGAATGACGCGGGTTTACGACCGGTGGTGGCTCTTCTTAATATCTGGGTACGATGGTATAAGTTGAGACAGATGATGATGTGCGATGCTCACGGTGGAGGGAGAATGTTAGAAATATGGAGGAATGTCTTACAGAGGGTGGCGGGGATTGATGAGTTGATCCCGGAGGATAAACCTTTCGAAGGGAGGAGTGATGAGAGTACAACATTGCCAACGGAAAGACAATGCCTTAAAGGCAAAGTGATAATTTAGAATGAGAAACAAGCGATGGAAGAGGCAAAGGCGGAAAGGGATGGACTTGTTTTTTGGACTGATGGATCGAGAAGAGAAGATGAGTGGGTTGGGTGTGCAGTGGTATGGGAAGAGGAAGGAAGGTGGAAAAAGAGAAGGGTACACCTAGGCCGACAGAAGGAAGCATTTGATGTGAAAATATATACGACGTCAGAAGCGATGAAGATCGCGGATGAGATAGCAAAAGAGAGGGAGGTTACCAGGGTTACAGTTTTTTTACGGACTCCAATGCAACCCTAAAACAAATAAAATTGGACGAACCAGAACCAGGACAGGTGCTAGCATTACGAATGATGAACTGGACCGATGCATTAGCCAGAAAAAACATCTAGGTAGAGTACCGGTGGGTACCTGCTCATAAAGGGATAGAAGGCAATGAAGAAGCAGATCAACAAGCAACAAAGGCGGCGTAAAAGCAGTGCAGAAGTTATACCAAAACGCAAAATCCGCTCCTGGTTTTGGATTATGTTTCTTTCTCCCATATTAGCCGAAGGTTGACCAAGGTGAAGTGGGAAGAAAGTAAAGAAGAAATAAAAGAGATGGGGAAGAAGTCAAAGCACAGTTACCGGTACGATTTAGTGAAGAGGGGAGGTAACAGTGCGGTGATGGGAGCCAAAAAGACGATAGCGGCGAGGTTTTATCAGCTTATATCAGGACATGCACTGATAGTGAAATACCTATTGCGGGTTGGAAAAAGAAGAGATACGAAATGCTGGTGGTGCGGGCATGAATATCAGACAAGAGACCACCTTTTTAAGTGGTGCAAAAGATGGAAAAGAGAACAAAAAAGGCTTTGGATCGATGGGCAAGAGGGGGAGGACGGGTATAAGGGTGTTGAAAAGGAGTTGAAGAAGCCAAAGATTTCATTGCCAATGTCTCTCGTTTTTGCAGAAGAAAAATGTTTGCGGGTGTTGATGGATTTTTTATACTGTATGATGTCGGCAGAATTAGCGGAGTGGTGGAGGAGGCAGAGAACTCAGATCATGCGGAGTCGAGTGATGGGGGGGTGTAAAAAGTTGATGTTGGTTTTTTTTTTGGCGGTTTCTTTTTTTAAGTGGGGAAGAGGACTCGCAACTTTGCTTTTGTTTCTTTGATGTTACGGAAGAAGTGGGGAGGAAATGTGTCCGGGATATGCCATGGCCGCTAGCAGCCGAATGCAATATGATTACAAACAAACAAATGGGGTGCAACACAGCGATCTCAACGGGGATATTAAAAAAAAGAAGCATCAACAAGTATCTATTTCAAATCTCAAAAGAATCGATCAACCAATTGTAATATGCTTCTCCACATGCGTACTCAACTAGCATAGTTCGCCCATTTTTAGAACAACATCTCGTCACCAAGCAACTTGTCCTCCCGGAGCCAAGGTTCTATTGTCCTACACCATCAGGCAGCCCTAGTGAAACTCATCTATACCCGCTCCTTGATCGCCACGAGTTTGTCGCACATGGTAGAAGGCGAGATAAGTGTAACTAGAGCTTTTTTCTAGGGCCCCCGGTTTGGACTATGGTAGGGCTGAGAACATTCCACCGGTTTCCACTAATTACTACGGTCAAACACACACCATAGCTTTATAAGCCCCTCTATCTTCTCTCCCCCTTGTTTCATGTCCACCAAAAGGAGCCACTTGGCGGTAACCTCCCCCACCCGCCAGCACAACACTACTAATCTTCATCTCAGGACGACGACAACAAGCCACAAATAAACTCCGTACAGAGCACCCTAAATAGAATCAATACACCACCCCCGGTGGAAAGTCCTACTTCAAAAACCTTCCCACCGAAGCAATGCAGCCACACAAGCCCATGGAACTCATAACGTCCAAAGACACACAAGAGCTTCATGCTGCGTCATACTGGCAGGCAGTTGATAGGAGTGATGGGCAAACCTACTATCAGCACGTTATAACGCACTCTATGACATGGGTTATGCCGGGTGAGTCCCGCCGGGCGCTGAGTGGCATTGTTGATGACTGCTGTTCTGGGGAGGAACTTGAAGGGGGCAAATGGCGAGTGGGTGTATGGTACCTTTGCTTGTAAATGTTGCGGTTCACGGGATAACGACAATGCGACTTATGTGCGAATGAGACAGCAGGTGAGGAAGCCACTAGGCCGTCCTCCACCTTGGATCGTGATGCCTTACATCAGACCAAAAGCTTGGTTTGGCTAGATGACCGCACAGAGTAGAAAGGTGTTTGCTTGCTGAGTGAACAACATCTAAAGGCTTTTGTACGTAGGAGAAATTCATTTGTGGTTTGCAAATGCTCGCCTGCTCGTGAGATGGTTAATGTCGCGAACTGATGACTGTAGTTCTCGAACTGTAAGGGTTGCGCATGATACGAAACACATATACTTATAGCAACAGAGCTGGATGTGTGCCACCATCAATCACCATACAATATCATTTGAAGAGCTGCGCGAAAGAATACAAGTCAGACCGAGAAAACCGCAAGCGCACAAGAGAACAAACGCATGTTATACGGTGCTTCCCCCACCTCATCAACAACAACCGCCCCCGAATCTCCAGGAACAAGAAAGTCACGGCCGCTTCTTCCAATCACAGTATTCCGCAAAAAAAGTTTAGGGTACCTTCTGTTATAGAAAATACCTTTGACTCCATCCATAATTCCTTAACCATACCCGGTAATTCTCTCTGTTTTAAAGACTTCATTACCGGAGAAACACAACAGATACCCCGTAACTGAAGAGAATTGCTAGAATTGATAGCTTGTTAAAACGAAGTTATTTCCATCAATACGTAGTCTAGCATTTTAGAGTAACCAGTAAATTCACCAATGGCGATTGACTCAGAATAGAATTTTATGTTTGTGGCTGTGCCAATAACGTACTCTTTCCGCATATACATCCTGACACTCCGAATCGAAATTAATAGGCCTTGGAAGGTCTCTTTATGGCCTTGGAAGTGGATCTCAAGTAAGTTTCGATTGAACGTGTATCACCTCGAGCTATGCAAGCTCTCATGCCGATTATTGTTTAATGATACTGTATTCACTCTATCTAGAGTATGACGGTTCCCGCCGACCCCTCCCCATCCTCTACCCGTACTCCCCTGCTCACATGCCGGTACTAGAACTTGGCTGCACCAGAGATTGATCGAAATGCATGGACGCCTCTGCCCAAAACCCCGACTTCGAATCCAGATGGGATCAAGGAGGAGAATTTTATGAGTTGCTGTGGCGTATAAGGCATTTTGCCAAGTGTATGTAATGGGTTGCCCTCAATTCCTAGCTTGGATGCCAGTAGATGTGCGCATATCAAGACATACTGCTTCGCGTTTTCATTCTTGACTACGCAGTCCAGCGTTCCAATCCCGTTCGGTATTGTAACTGCAGCTAATGAACTGGAGCATCTTATCGAGTCCTGAGCAGTTCTAAGTGTCTGGACGTCTGCCGATATGTCCAATTCCTGTCTGCCTTGTATCACCGACAACGCACAACCCGCGGATTCAGCAATGGATCGAAGGTCGCTACAATCCCCAAGCCCATGGCTGCCTCGTCTGTGAAGGTGGTATGTATTCATTCAACAAATGAATTGACGATAGACATGTAACGCTCTATTACTGGATGTGCGGTTGCAATTCTTTAGTACGAAATCCATGAGCTTAAGGTCTAGGTATCACAGTCAGAACAACTCAGAACAGTCTCAGAACAGCACCTAAGGATACTGGGAAGATTACTTCAGCTAGTTGGAGTTTTGTCGATCGCTAATAATGCCTTGGTCAGGCACCTCTAGCCTGGGGGCGAAGTAGACAGAAAACTGTTGCTTGGAGGAATATCTGCGGTCTCTGCTTCGCTAATGGTCGGAGGGATTCTCTCGGCGTTTTTGTACATTAAAAGTCGTTAAATAAGATCAAAATTATGATGAAGGCTGTCGGAACCTACTAAATCTCCTCTTCTGTTGGCGTTTGGCATAAGCTCTGACCCTCGCCCTGCGCGACTTCGCCCAATGGGTGAAGTTTCAAGAAGCAGAAGTCTATGGGTGCTGCTGTGGGAAAGGTACCCTACTTAGGTCATCGATTCCTCTTTCATGACAGCCACTAGTCTCGGAGTGTGCTTCCCAGCGTTCGAGACTAGACAGCCACTACTACTACTACGTACTTAAGTACTGTACCAAAAAAGCCCCGTTTATTGATGCCGAGTTAATGCTGTATTAATGTTGAATTCTTCATAAATATATACATTGGCTGAACTTGTGGGGTATTTTGGAATTTGCAACAATATCAATTGTTTTGAATGTGGGATCAATTTCACACTAATGTAGCACAGAAAACCACATTAGGTGGTATATTGATGCCATATTGATGCTGGATTACTGTCATATTCAAAATGATGTGCATTGAGTTAAATAGTAGAGTTATACTACATTACTTCCACATGGTATATTTTGCAAATGCCTGCACACGCCCGCACATGCCTGTACACGCTTGTGCATGCCCACGCATGCCCAATGGCTTGCCTCCTGGCCTGATGCTGCTAGCTGCCTGACGTATGGTAAAAAATATATCTCTGGCATGATTCAAACCTGTTTCAGTGGGTATTGTACACACCTACTAACCACTACACTATGTATGTAGTTTGCTGAACATAACATCATGTTAGGGCTATTGTAAGTATATTGGTTTATTACTGTCACATCATTGTGACAAGAATGTGGAATGCCTGCCACATCTATGCAAATGTTCAATGCTGCTCAATTGACCAATATTACCCCATTCAACTAAATACTCAATCATTTACAATGTCATATTTGCTGGTATCTTGTATTACTGTGGTATTTTGAGCTATTCTCCAGTAATTGGAATCTTAAATTTAGTAATATGCTACAATCACTGGACTCTGGGAGTCATGCTGCACTCGGGTAAATGTGGCACTGCAGTCACATCAATTAACGGGGGTTTTTTGGCATAGTAGGTGCTAAGTACATGCACTTACTTAAGTATAGACTGCTCTCGTATACCAGCTTTCCGGGATCACGTCGTGGAGAAAGAGCTTGCGAGCGAGACGAAAAAATCTGGGCACGAAAGCAAGTATAGACAGCATATTAAGGTTGAGTCAAAACCGTAGCGAATACTTAGATGTACACAACTCACTAGTTCGAATAACATTAACAACCCGCCATCTCAATATAGTATCATCCTCTCTAACCATCATCGTTTATCAACCCATCTCTTTCTCTATTGTTTTCATCCCTCCCTTACCCCGGCATCTAGATTGTGTTTCTGCTACCTGATTTCGCTTGCTATCCTCTACGCTTTTGTAAACTCCGTAGGCGAGCTTGCGAGCGAGGCGGAAAGTCTGGGCACGAGAATATCTGCCACCTACAGGCTCTCATAATTGCCATTTATCAGCACCCAGCCTCTCGTTACCTCATTCGCAAGCTCGGTCTGTTGTGGAAGAAAGAAGTTCTAGTGACATCCGACATTAGTCCGACAGCCTACCGCTATTTTATCTCTCATAAATACATTTGCCTGTATTCGAGTTGCCACGAAACTGTTCGAGTACTGCTTGAGCACACTATGCTCTGGCTAATAGAACTTCACAGGTGTACAGACACTTCGCGATCCGCAGCTTCAAAAATAATACCAACCTAGATCCCTATGGTGCGGTAAAGTGGTCAAAATACCATTTTAACGATGTCGTGCATGAAATTAATGGAATTGGGTAATTTCATATACACTAACACCCAATTTCAGTAATATTACACCACATCAGCTTAGCACTACAACCAACATTATTTGACAACACCATGAACTAACTAGTGGAATTCTGTGTTTATGCACATGAATTTACCCAATTCCGCTAATTTCATGTATGACGACATGAAATGGTATTTTGACCACCTTACACCGCCATAAATCCCGAGTTGCCCAGGGGTTATCATAAACCTGCTTCAAATTACTACGTCCATAGCTGTTGTGAGTGCTGATATTGGGAAATCGAAGAAAGCCGGCAACTCCCCCCGACCTAAATGAGACTAGACTGCAGTAAATTTGGCCTTAGGAACAGCAGCGACGAGGATAAGCGAAAGAGACTCCGAGTGATGAACCATGTCTTCCGCGTCGTCGAAAATAGCAGCATATCCCTGTCTAACGCAGGTGCGATCTATGAGCGCATCATGCAGCAGGCACCAACCACCTCACCTCCTTCCGTCTCGCGCTGTTCTGAGATTTCTACCCCCAAAGCTAGATACGGGTAGTAGTGCACGAACTTGAACGGCTGGAAGAAGAGGGATAGGCCTTCCGAAAGCACACGGAGCCGCAAGTTTACCGGAGTCGGGTGCGGGCGAGCAGCCAGACCCCCGCGCTGGGTGCTAAGGAGACATTCAAGACTGCGCAGAGATGGTCATGTCCCAAGATGACGACGAGCGAATGCTCCTGCGTATCGGCTACAAGCAAGTACCACTCCCGGGCTCCCCCACAGTCCCGTGCCTAACCCCACCCAGGAGCTCCGGCGCGAATTCACAAAATGGTCGACGGTATCCTACGCGATCTCGATCCTCGGGGTTCTCGGCTCCGTTCCCGCGACCTTCAACATGCCGATATCCTCCGGCGGGCCCGCCACCGCAGTCTGGTGTTGGTTCGTCGGAAGCTGCATGGCGACGTGTATCGCCGCCTCCGTGTCCGAGCTAGTGTCCGCGTATCCGACGGCGGGTGGGATGTATTTCGTGTGCAAGCACGTGGTGCCGGAGCGGCATGTTCCCGTGTTGTCGTGGGTCGTGGGGTGGTGTAATTTCCTGGGCCAGGCGGCGGGGGTCTCGAGTTTGGCGTATTCGATCAGTCAGATGCTGCTTGCTGCTGTTAGCATGAACTCGAGATTGGAGGGGGAGAGGTATTCGTTCTCGCCGTATGTATGCCGCGCTTTTTTGCAATGTATATAGCGCTCACTCACTCGCGCCTCAGGACTGCGGTGCAGACGGTTGTGCTGGCTCTCGCTTTGTTGTGTGTGATGGGGTTTGTATGCTCCCTTACTACCAGGAGTTTACACAGAGTCGTCATGTGGTTTGCTCCTATCAACGGTATGTGTTTTAGCACCAGCGTGCTATGTAAGAAATGGCAGATGCTACATTATAGGCCGAGGAGGATGCAGCGACTGCTGACGCCCAGAAAGTGTTCGCGTCAGTAGGGATCTGTATTGCGTTACTGGTGCTCACTCCAAATAAACACGATCTGACTTGGGTGTTTACGCATTTTACTGACGGGAGCGGGTGGGGGAGCAAGGGATTCTCGTTCTTACTTGGGTACTCCATGCCGCCTCAATCCCGATATCAAGTATACTAACGTACTCTACAGGTTCTTGTCTGTAGCCTGGACCATGACCGACTACGACGGAACCACCCAGTAATTAAGACCCACCATCCTCCTCTTGCAACCAACTAACCCACGCCAGCATGTCCGAAGAAACCCACGACGCCGCCATCCTCGGGCCGATCGCCATCAACACGGCCGTGATCTCCTCCGGGCTCCTGGGCTGGCTGCTGACCATAACCTTCTGCATCTGCCTCGGCGACCTGGACGCAACCATCAACACCCCCACCGGCATGCCGGTAGCACAGATCTTCCTCAACGCCGCCGGAAAGTCTGGCGGCACATTCATGTGGGCCTTTGTGATCCTGATCCAATTCTTCACCGGCATCTCTGCCATGCTAGCGTGTACGCGGATGGCATATGCGTTTTCCCGAGATGGGGGCTTTCCATTCTCCGAGTACCCCAACCCCTTCCCACCCTCCGATAGTCGCTGCGAATAACCCGCTGACCACACTTCAGCTTCTGGAGCGAGATAAATCCGCGCACGCACACGCCGCTGCACAGCGTCTGGCTAGTCGTGTGCTTCTGCATCCTGCTGACATGCATCGGGCTTGGATCGCAGCAAACGATCGTTGCGATATTCTCGCTGACAGCGCCGGCGCTAGACCTCTCCTACGTTGCCGTGATCATCGCACGCATGTGGTACTCCTCCGAGGTATCATTCGTCGCGGGGCCATTTACGCTGGGGCGCTGGGGACGGCAGATAAACATCGTCGCCAGTTCTTGGGTGCTGTTTATTTCCGTCGTCTTGTTTTCCCCGCCGAAATGGCCGGTGACGAGGTATAATATGAACTACGGCGTGTTTGTGGCAGTTCTGGTGGCGCTGTTTGCATTTGGATGGTGGCGGTGGGCTGGTGCGGGAGAGTATGTGTTTCTATTCCGTTGTGTGGTGTGTACTGATGAGGGCAGGGTTTATACTGGACCGAGGACGAAGGATGGGATGCAGGTTATTCCACAGGATGAGATGGACGACGACGAGGAGGAGGAGTTGGACGGTGGGTAATCTCACTTACAATACGTAGTTCTTTACATATGAAATTTTTGGTTATTCAATCTCCAGAGAGTACATATTTTGGTTTAGTTTTACACGCATTGCAAAAAGAGAATTTAGCTCTATTCAGCAGTGAAACGTCTGGCTTTGAGTTCTTGTTTTAAACCTTTGATCGTTCACTTCCGATTCCGCGAGTACTGCCCTCAAACCGTCGACCTCCTTCTGAGATGCATGCAGCAAGCTTTCCAATGTAGCCCCCAGTTCACCGTTAGTGGTAGCAGCATCTCTTAGAGCATCTTGCTTTGAATTCATCTCAGGCGATGGGAACCTCTTTTAATGGTTAGTAGAAAGTTCTACGGGCCCCTGACCCGATTGACGTTATCGGGAGTTCATGTGTAGCATCAAATTAGTAAAAGTAGACTTGTTCCGCGGCTTGTCGATCTTATAATCAGGGCATCCTAAGCCCAATTCGCAGAAAGTTCAACTTATCCACCTTCTCAAGGTATGCGGCAGCTCTATAGGCTTCAGAGGGGTTCTAATGAACGTGATTATCTTGAAAGAGATCACAGACCAAGTGCCTGATATTCTGTAGGAGACCGCTGAGGATTGATGCGACAAAAAGACTATCGCAAACAGTACAGCCATGCTCGCGAAGTTGACGACGGCACTCTATTTTCTAGTTGAGATAATCGGCCACGCCCTTGCAACCAGTGAGGCGAACGTTGAAACGTCTCTCGACACTTCCGTAGCCGTATTAGCGAATTCGCTAAAATCTTCGTCGCTACCGGCCCTCGCTGCACGTTTTCTCCGTATCCATCTTATTTGCCGTCCATAAAATGGCTCTCTAGGTACTTTCCCATTGATTAGAGATATTTTAGGGCATTGTACAGCGCAGTCGGATCAGTGTTATGCATTTGTCGGGGTAGTAACGGGGGTATTGATGGTTGTGGGTTCAATTAGTCGCTATTTAGAGGTAGTGGTGGTAGTACTAGCGGTGCGAGTCCAATCCCATTAACCGTTTCTGTTCGTCAAAGCAGTCATCGCAGATATGTCTCGAACCGTAATAGGGTTTGTAGGCAAGGTACACCCAACAAGAAGTCGAGCAGGGTTCAAGGCAAAACTTACACCCTTGTATGGGGTGCACATTTGATATTTGGTGGAACAATAGGGACTCGTTCTAGTGTAATGGGTAAGCGTCAGGTCCAGGGAATGACAAATAACTAACAAACTGATTTTAGGGCAAGACTAAGGCAAAGGCAAAATGAGAATAAGCAGAAGCCCAATGATACAAAGTCATCAGTTGCTGTATAAATCAAGAGAATGAGTGAAGAGAGAAGTAAGGAAATTCACCAGCCTGCTTTAACCCTCTCTTGATATATGGAGCACGCGGCCATAGACCTGCAAGTTAGAGATTCAGGATGGGACAGCGGATCAACCACCATCTGGCCAATGCTTGCTCCCAAAGTAAAGTTTGGGTTTAATTAAATTACACGATATCTACTGGCCCTGGGCTGCTTCCAAGTTCCTTCAACAGGCTCTGCAACCCATACTCTCCGGTAACTGGTGTAGACCTTTTTCTTATACTCTTCATCTCCAAACTTTTTGCACTGGTTCGGTACATCAGCAAAAATCAGATTTCTTTTCCGAAAGTTTGCCATGCCGTCCGAAACGTTTTGACTCACTGGTGACGGGCATGGTTACGTTGGAGATGGCAGTGACAGGGATGAAATTTTTTCTTTGTGGAGTGGGTGGAGAGGTGGTTGCACAAGCACTTACAGTGTCCGAGCACCATGTCATGTCCAAGTTGCCGGGTAGAACACGTTACTTTCACACGTGATATCCCGCAGAGCCTCACTCTATTTTAAGCTTTACTAAAATGCTTTCCTATAGCTAATCACGAGCAAAGCAACTATTTCTTTTGAACTTAAAAGACCACCACTTGTCTCGACGTTGCGACTCGCTCCTCACCTATTCATTGCCACCCGCGCCGACTGTATCCTTTTACCGCGCCCTCTCACCTCCTCGAGGATCTCGCTGTCAACACGTCAAAGACATAGAAGTGTGTATTCCATGCCACTACCTGATGTATGTAGCTAACCGAAATGTAGTGTCTGAAAGTTTGTTCACTTTGATCGATGCCAAATACAGGACCTTGTTCAGCACAGCGAAGGTTCTGCAAGCGTGGATTGCAGACCAGGAAGAAAGGTTTCGAGAATCTGAAGAAGGCCAGTATCTGGCGATCACGGGCGTCAACAGCAAAGCTTTGGAGGAAATAGACTATTATCGCGATACCGGAAAACTCTCGCAACAACTACGATTCTCCTTTGAACCTGATGCGGAACTACTGATTATCAAAATGTCTGGCGGGAAACATGAAATCCCACATAACACGCTGGTGCAGCATATAACCAGGGCCCTTGACACTATAGGAATTAGCGAAGATGATTATGCGTGGGTGGGAACTACCCGTTTCCAGGGGCGCGGACCAGGATCCTCAAGATCAAAGGAAAGCGACCAGGCCTTCATGCCCCAAGGGAGAAGATGCACTACACATTTCCCATCATTTGTTGTCGAGGTTGGAGTTTCGGAATCGCTTGCCTTGCTCAGGAAGGACGCAGCCTTTTGGCTAACTCGGTCAGCGGGCGAATGCCGCCTTGTTATTATCGTCAGTGTTGGCAGATCTTCAGCATACATGGCATATGAGTTGTGGGTGATTGGGCCAGTCGCCGGCGGACCCACCCGCGCAAACCCAAACCCTCCACCACAAATAGGGCCCGTCCCTCGTCAGCTTCAAACGGTAATACAAGCGGACGGAGCCTTTCTAGGACCACCAACCCTCTCGCTCCCGCTCTCTGTACTATTCGACCACAATACACCCAACATCAACCTGCAGCAGTCACTGCTTATCACCAATGCCAACCTCCATGCTGCCTATAGGCGCATTATCAACTACAGTTAAACCGCATTCCCCTCCCCTCTACCCTTTCAGTTTCCCCTTCCCCGCCCCCTCCCTTTTCCATTGCTCTTTTCCCGTTTCTTTTCAGGGTGGGTCTGCTTGTCAGAGCAACCTGTCAAAGCCGAGTGTGCTCGATTGGTATTTTTTACTCACAACTAGGCTAGCAATTGGGATGTATGCAATTGATGGATGAACAGTGTCACAGACCCATTGTAGTTTACTGTGGAATGGATGTTACATCGGCTGATCTTGTCAACTTTAAATTGGATGTGTGTAGTCTATATAGGTTGTGAAGCACCATTACAGGCACTAGTATTGTATGGCATAGATCTGCATTCTCTACACAATGGGAGGCTCAAATAAGTACATAAGCCTCACATGGGTTTGAAGTAAGGCTATCATATTTTATTAGATTGATGTGGTGCTGTTTCAATTTGCAGGCTGATAAGTGAAAAATCAATTTGTTAGCAACACCAAAATATAAGCCTGTCTGATTTAATAGCTGCACATGTCTAGAAAGGTTGGTAGAGATGACAGGCTTTCAGTAGTATATAATGCTAGTACAGTGATTAGGTTAATAGGTTTAGCAACCTGACATCAACCTGTCACTAGTAGAGGGTATTGCTGTAATGAATTTTTTTTCAGTTATAGTATAGAGCTGTAGATTTTACCAGCTTTCCAACTTGGCTGTAGGATATAGTAGCAAGTGATGAAATTGAAATGATAAATTTATCACTTTTAGAATCTACCGTAATCTCCTGATTACATTCTCACTACTTCCATAATATTTTTGTGTATTGATAGGTATAAGTAGTATTAGCAACGGGTCCGGGTTTGGCCAGCAAAAACGGGTTGGTTCGGTTTCAAACCCGACCAGAAACCCGACCCGCTGAGTCTTGGCGGGCCAAACCCGGACCCGTACCTGTCAACCCGTGGGTTTTGCCGGGTTCGGCTAGACCCGTTGGTTCCAATGTCTGGTTCTGCATTTTGGGTTTTTCTGTTTATGGTCACATTCAGATATCCTACTGTTAATTGCAAAATATTGACTTTGGTATATCATTGACTATTTGAGATGTATTGACTGCCTTTATACTCAAAAAGAGGAGAGACACCCTTCCGGCCCAATTCTAAAACTGAGCGTCAACAGAGCGTCAACGATTTTAGGGCTTGTAAGTCAAGTAATTAAAATGTGATTTGGTCATTGCTATCCATAATCGACATACTGGCTGCCTTTCTTGGCAAGAAAGAAAGCCGCACGCTCCCGGTCCCATTTTGAAAATGTGCATCAACTGAGCATCAACGATATTTGGTGTTTCATCATGGGCAATCAAAGTGGGATGTGGCCGTTATTGTCTGTATACGATGTTTTGACCGTTTCTATAGGCTAAAACGCTCATGAACTCTTGGTTGCGGCATTGTAAATGAAACGAGTTGTGACTGACTGGGAGGCTGTCGCGCGAAAATCTCTTGCTTATCTGCCTATCATGGCTGCCAATTCCTCGTTTATAGGTGTCTGCAATCAAGAGCCATTTAGATTACCCAAGATGCAGGACCAATAATCATTGATGTTCCGTTGACGCTCATTTTCAAGATGGGGCAGGGAGCGTGTTGCTTTCTCTTTTGGCTGTAAAGGATGCCAATACTTCGATTATGTGTATTCACTACCAAGTCGCATTTTTATTACCCGACTTACTGGACCAAAAATCGTTGACGCTCTGTTGACGCTCATTTTCAAGATGGGGCAGGGAGAGTTTTGCGTTCTCTTTTCCCTATAAAGGATGCCAACACTTCCATTATGTATATTCACTACCGAATTGTGTTTTTATTACCTGACTTACAGCACCAAAAATCGTTGACGCTCCGTTGACGCTCATTTTGCCATGGGCATATCCACAATATACCATCATTTCATTTGGCGGAATATATTATTAACAATATTTTGACAGCCTTTCTGTCTTCTTCAGGTACTATCTTCTTTATCACTTCATTGTTCTTTAATAATACATATAAATAGGTCCTTTAAAACATGCTATAAAGTGTCCGACAATTGTAGATAATACTACACTCAAAAATTATGTTCCGTACGATCCATGTTCGTTTTCACTGGCAGTTTCACTCAATTGGCTGCTGTCGTCTGCAAAATAGATGTTAGCTGTATTACGATGCAGCAGATAGTGTACTAACCAGTGGATGTTCTTTCATCATTCCACAAATCTGGAATATAATCTTCATTGTGCTCGCTATCCTCGGCATATGTATCATGATGGAAAAATTGAGCTCCGGGAAGGGGAGCATGTATATATTCATATCCGGTGGGCAGATTTGGGATTTTGGAACTTTGGGCGGGATTTGTGTCACTGGATGGCGCAGGTGGCGTTCTGGGTGGAGGTGGCATTCCGGGTGGAGGTGGCGTTCTGGGTGGAAGTGGCGTTCCGGGTGGAGGTGGCGTTCCGGGTGGAGGTGGCGTTAGTTCTGGTGTCGGCTGTTTGTGTCGGACTTGAGGAGGTGCGCCCATGCCTTTGCACCTCCAGCGTGTCCGTGGATTCTTTGCAGTGCCATTTGCGCAAGGAAGGCAGCCATCAGTTTGATTTTCATAAACCATCGCCGGGTGTCATTCTATCGCAGCTTTCACCTTGCTTTGCCCAGGAAATCCAACACTCCGCGTCTTCTCTTCCCGGACTTCTGCGTGAGGTTTCTTGATCAGGTGTTGCATTTCCTCTGTCGCAGCACGCGAAAACCCTCCTTTGGCCATTTCTGCCATATTCAAGGCGAGGCGCATGTCTGACTGTTCTAGCTGTACCCGACCTCCTTGCCCTGCCATAGTAGCAGACATGTTGAAAACCTACAAGATATTAGTTGCTGCTTCTGAAAGTGAGAATCGGCGATTACCTCAACCATATACGCTTCCATAGCCTCTGATAAGGTGTTTAAAGCCTTTTTCGTCCATTCCCAGGGATGCTTATCACCAAATTCATCCACCAAAATGCCACAGCTGACAACATCGTGTTGTTCAATTTCCCGTACTGTGCGGACAAAGGCCTTCATCAACCATGTGGGTTTCCCATTATGGGCAGCGAGATATCGGTCATGTAGCTTCCTCCGTTTATTGGCTGTTCATTATTCAATTAATTGACGGCCGTATACGATGATATGGACATACTCACATCCAATTGGGTGCTGCTTCTTGTTCGTGCCGCTTCCGGTTTTACGGACGATTTTTAAATGTGCATCCTGGGTCATGTTTTCGGTGGCTACATTGGCAGCTTTGCGGTGGAATCACTGGTGTCTGCATTGTTGCTGTGTACCTTCAAGTGACGCATTGGATGAAGCTCCCGTCATTTTGCTCGATTCGGATCTGCTCTCGCCTTTCTGAGGTGTTTGTGTAGCCATGAGTTGCTGGTGTGGAAAAGGAGAGGAAGATGATAACCAAAAGAAGTGGGAAGTTCTGAGGAATATATAGTTAGCTTCAAGTCAAAATGGACCGACCAACCGCCAACTTGGATGTTCTACTCATGATGAATCCGCCTGCGTATAGCTGCAGGTAGCAGGGGTTTCCAACAGTCCTGCGATTTGCAGAGTCGGTCCGATCTTGTATGTTTGCTTACAGGGACACATTGAAGTTCACGACAGCCGAAATCTCATTAATGTTACATATAAACACGATATTGTTCGACAGAAAGGACATCTGGTGATGTTCGTCTCAAGAGATCACCGGGATCGTACATGAAACTGACACTAACAATCAGGTCATCTTGTATGGTTAACATGACTATTCCCAATCTAGTGACGGTCAAAACACAGAATTTGCTTTGTTCGAGTTGATCAAGTGTACCAACCTTGACATAAAAGACGCAGCTCGCCTCCGTATGGTCCATATCTTGCAACATCCAACGTCTCTCCCAATAACAGTCAACATGAAATACAATGGTCAATGCTCCAAAAAAGAACCTTTCTCCTCTCCCGGCGGGCAAATATGGCAAATCAACCAAGCAGTCCACACGATGACGTCATCAAGCGAATGGAGGGAAGAGTGGGTTGGAGGCAGACAGGGTCCGAGCCCTTGGAACATTGCGTAGCTTGCGATCCAAAAAGAAGCTAGCGGTGGAGGAAATACGAGAAACGCACTTTTTGAGCAACGAAGAGAAAGAGCAATGGATAGAGGATTATGTGGAGAAAGAGACTGCGGTGGCAAGAAAGCAAGTTGAAGACGCAGAGACAGCGATTAAGCAGAAGCAACAAGATATGAGCAATGTTGAAAAGGCGGGATTGACCACCAGAGAGCCTGAAAAGACATTTGAAGAGATGCTCAATGCTATCGGAGACAGTCTGAGCGATCTTGCAAGTTCTGACGATGAGGAGGATGTGGAAGATGAAGAAGAAGATGATGATACAGAGCAGGGCAAGCTGAGCGAAGATGACGAACCCGGCTGGGTGATGGGCACAATCTCCAAAACAGTACAATGCCGCATGGAGAGGTTTTGCCAGAAGCAGATGACACTTGCCGAATTGACACAACCGGGATGGGGGGACGCGGCCGACTACTTCCGCGAAAGAGATAAGAAGTCCGGAACGTCTAAATTGAAGGTTCCAGTGATCATTAAGTCCCAAACGGATCAGGTTGCAGCGGCACCTCCCCCGACAACATTTGGAAATCTATTAGAGACTCTTCGTATCGTCCTCGGAATATCGTGAATGCCGCAATGTACTTCTCGACCGGGAAGTAGCTATATGAGAATAGGCTCAGAGAAACCAAAGTCGCCTGAACGCATATCTTCTCTCCCGCCCGGCGCGGAGTCCGATTTGGCACTGATTCCGTATGCGACGCCAGTTCAACCAGTAAGCGCCTACCACTGCATATTGCCTCCCGAGCGTATTACCATATAGAAATCGGATTCGGACAAAGAAATGGTGACAGCTCCTGCATCTGTGGAGGAATAGATAGCGAAATTGAAATTTTTGACGATGTAGAGCTGTGAAAAGCAATTTGCGTTTCTATTTTGCTACATGTCAGCTTTGTCTTGATTTCAGTAACCAAATTGTGAGACATGATAATTCATCTGTGCATGTGCAAGGGTCGTACGCACCATTCTAATGTGGTAAACTCCAAATCACGCCACAAGACGACCAATGGGCCGGTTATCGTCTTTCCTGTTACTGTTAAGTGCGAGAGCAAAAACTAAATTAGTGACAAAATTTACCAACAACTTTTAAGTAAGTGATGTCATACGAGTCATAGAAGGAGCAGTCAAAGCGCAATACAAACCTGTATGCATGACAACCGTCCTGCTGCATTCATCCATGAATTCAAATGCACAACTCTCTGCTTAGCCCTGGTCCACATGGTCGAGATTTTGAAAATTGCTTACGGTAGGCCATGGAAATCGAGGAAAAGGAGCTGGATCAGGAATGGTTGGACAGTCAGGCGATATTAATCAAAAATTAGTGGCTGGGTCTGCATGCCACTAATTGCCGGCTGAAAGCCCTGGAATGTGATATGGCTTGGTCATTTATCGCTCATATCACGCAAGAAGTAGTGAATCAGATAGTGAGGGGCGACAAAACATCGGGATGCAAAATATAATACGTAGAAAAGAAAGATTGGTTGTTAATAATTCCAATATACGCTTGGACTACAATGATTGAGCATACAATGACATTTAGGCTGTGTGTAATGTGAGCGTCAATGGAGCGTCAATGATTCATAGTCTTTCACATTCTGCAATCAAACGGCTACATAGTTACATCCTGACAAAGTGAATGTATTGGACATTTTTCTGTTTAAAAGGACAAGTGAAACGCTCGTTGCCATACCCTAGAAATGAGCGTCAATGGAGCGTCAACAATTCTTTGTCTTGCATCTTGGATAATCCAAACGCTGGGCAATAACTCTCACTCATAATCGGAGTATTGGCCGCCTTTCTAGGCAAATCAGCTAAGGATGACATCATGACAATCTCCTAAAAATGAGCGTCAACAGAGCGTCAACGATTTTTGGTTTTGCATTTGGAATAATCCATGGGCTGCACAACAACATCTACCTATATTGCATGTATTGGCCGCCTTTCAACGCAAAAATGCAAGAGAGGACATCACGACTATTTCCTAAAATTGAGTGTCAACGATTTTTGGTCCTGCATCTTGCTTAATCAAAGGGCTGTGCGTCAGCTTTAATCCATAATAGAAGTAATGGCCACCTTTATAGGCAAAAATGCTAGTGACGATATCATTACTGCCTCTTAAAAATGAGTGTCAACAGAGCGTCAACAGTTTTTGTGCTGGCGCAGTAACCTACACAGCAACATACCGCATTGTGTTGTACCGAAATTGAATTATTAACGGTCAGTCTTTCCAAAACGTCCTTGTATACCACCACACAACTATGCATGCAATGTCTCACAGGGCTTACTTCTTTGTTGCTCGTAGCTCTAGAGTCAATATTTAAGAACCAGCAATCTTCTCAACAATAACGTACCTATTGACATCCTTTCAATTCCAATTACCATCAGCAAATGTATTTTAGTCACTGGAAGCCTCCAGGAGTATCTGAGAGGATGTGGAGTGTAAACTTAGATGCGTCAATTGCAGGAGAGTATCAGACCCTAGGAGGGCATTCCGGCTGGCCTTCACAGTAACTGGGATCTCTGATGACTGGTACAGGAGTTCCATGGGAGTGGTTGTAAAAAGGTTGGGAACACCTCGGAGTGCCGGAGAGAACTTTGGGAGCACCTGGGAGCACCTGGGAGCACCTGGGAGCGCCGGCGACAAGCCTGGGAGCGCCGACCACAAGTCTGGGAGCGCCGACCACAAGTCTGGGAGCGCCGACAACATGTCTGGGAGCGCCAACACATCAGCAAAATGCATTTTAGTCACTGGAAGCCTCCGGGAGTGTCTGAGAGAATGTGGAGTGTAAACTTAGATGCGTCAATTTCAGGAGAGTATCAGACCCTAGGAGGGCATTGCTGCCGGCCTTCAGAGTAACTGGGATCTCTGATGACTGGTACAGGAGTACCATGGGAGTGACTGTGATAGGTTTGGGAACACCTCGGAGCGCCGGAGGGAACTTTGGGTGCACCTGGGCGCACCGGCGACATGCCTGGGAGCGCCGAGGACAATCCTGGGAGCACTTGAGAGTGCCAGCAACAAGTCTGGGAGCGCCGCGAATCACAGTAGAGCAGTCTGGGAAAACAACATTTTCTTTGGGAACGCTGCTGGTGTGCCTGGAAATCATAGCTACTGCTTATCGTTCAACGATTTTTAAAACTCATTTATTCAGTTTGTATTCTCATCTATGTATCTATATAGCTACCCATCTACACACAGTATATCAGGACTGGCTGCAGGCGGTGCTTGAGAGCAATTCGAGGTGCGCCGGAAAATGATGATCGAGTGAACTC
>Ga0307512_10000722_pt1 | contig 48973 bp, 50 predicted proteins | sample 14_EM_MG_FD_200267 | JGI IMG/M metagenome (GOLD analysis project Ga0307512, IMG submission 200267) | Populus trichocarpa ectomycorrhiza microbial communities from riparian zone in the Pacific Northwest, United States - 14_EM | ecosystem: Host-associated > Plants > Roots > Unclassified | place... | reverse complement strand
CTCTTCCCACGTCTCTTCCCGCCCTCGCCGAATGGGGTGTGCCCCCGGACTATACCGTACACCGAGTACAGGGAACCCCAGAAGAGGAAGAACTCATTGAGCGTGCTGGTGCGGGTGTACACGAGTTCGTGCGGAGTAAGTGGCCTGAGGATGAGTGGGAGACCGCTTGGTTCGTCAACCCACCCAGGTTGCAGAGCGTAAGAGGGCTGGCCCACATTCACGTCTTTGCAAGGAGAAAGTTGGAAGGGGAGCGAGAGATTCCCATCCTCCACTAGTCCCTAATGAATTTTTATCAGTCTTTTTTTTTCTTCTCCTATACCAGATTTTCCACGTATAATAGACTTTTGATCACCCCCTCTGCCGTCCGATCGGATCAGCGTCAAGTTCACCTGAGATCCCCATGACCACAGATCAGACATACGGTCAATCCCTCCCAGTGAACACCCTTCCCTCCCTCTCCCCGTTCATCGTTCTCACTACTTGTCCCCGCTAGGACCAAGTCGAGCGCATCGCCAGCTTAACTGATGCCCATCTCGAATTTCTCAATGATGTCAGTCCCCGATCCAGCCCCGTGTTATCTACTCTCTCGAATCCCATCCTCCACTTCGCTCAACCCACCCGTCTTTTGCCTCCATATAGGTCCGTGAGATATATCAGAACAGGATAGCACTCGAAAGGGAGTATTCCGGAAAGCTGCTGCTCCTTGCCAACAAGGCGATAGAAAAAAAGTCCAGGAAGATCGCCACCCTCGTGTTGGGAGAGGAGCCTACCAAGGCCTGGGGGGACGAAGACGTCAGAAACAGGTACGATTCACCCCTTTTCGGTCCTTGGATCAATCAGGTTCTCATATTCCACAGCACCCTGGGTCGCGCCTACACGGAATTAATCAATTCCTTCTCCGAATCCGCCCAGGACCATGTTAACCTCGCTGATGGGTTAGACGCTCAGGTCGTGAACGCACTCAAGCTGGTGGAGAAGAGACATGATGAGGCTAAGAAGAAGGTACTCGTGCCCGGACAGCTACTTGCCCAGTGTCTCACTTCGGATGTCCTCCTAGCAAGTAAAAGCTTTCCAAAAGCTTCTCTCTGATAGGGATCGTGCCTATGGGGACCGTACCAAGGTAAGGTAACTCTAAGTAACGATCCTATGTATCTCGTACCCTAACCTCATGTTGTCAGAGCAAGCAAATGGTGCTTTGTTTCTCTGTCAGACATACGGAGGTTGCTAATGTACAGGATTTAGTATGACGACGACTGTCTGGAAGTTGAGGCATCCAGACAGAAGCAGGTGTGTTCCAAGAACAGAGGTTTATCTTTGTCGCTAGTTCCAAAGTCTCGATTTAGGATCGGGCACACGATGACAAACACTCCGGCAGAGCGGCCAAGCAGTATGAACAGCAGCAAGTCGACATGCAAAACAGCAAAAAGTCAGAGCCAGTCTACAAGTTCATCGGTCGCGAGTGACTCAAGTCCACATCCTCCAGTTCGTACATCATCTCCACTTCTATCGCAAACAAGATCAAGGCCAAATTTTACGATGTGGACATACCGGCTCTAGAGAATGTGGGTGACAATTGGGTCCTACTGATAAACTTCTCATTGATCGCTTTCGATTAGCTCTACCGTACGCCAAGCTTTTTTCGACCTCACGCCCGCACGTGCTAATATCGCCTCAAAAGAACGACTACAAACTGGCCTTATTGAGAGGGCAGTGAACGTCCTTGGCCATGCTCAGGCCCTGACCGCTGGTCACCTCGACACTCTCAAGAAGCGTGTCGGAGTGGTCGAACAGGCTCTGGGGGACGTCAGCGCAAGGAAGGACCAAAACCTGTTCATTGATTTCAACATCCGCCCCTTCGTCGCGCCGGCAGACTGGACTTTCGAACCGTGTACTAGCCACTATGACAACGTAAGTTGCAAACGGCCTTGAGCTCTCTGATTGATCACCGTGCTAATGTTCTTCGATAGCCAGAGATGGCTGTCGACCCAGCCCCGAAGGTGGTATTACAGAACAGGCTCGTCAGGTGTAAGGCAAAGTTGGGGGAACTGAAGCCTATAATGGATTCCAAACGTACGCAGCACCGGCGGGGTACCTCGTGGCGTTCTAATATGGTCTCTTAGAGAGAAACGTCAATCAATTAGAGAAGATGCTCACGCCGCAAAACATCGGAAATGCGGACGACGTTGCCTTCGTAAGCTTCCCTGCGTTCTCTCCTTGGTGTCAACTGTCGAGGCTCATTTCACGCCGATAGAACTTTATCGATTCTGTGCATGACTTGACTGCCCATGCTACATCGGAGCATATTTTGCTCGCAGAGATAGAAGTGACTAGCGAAGCCCTCGACGGCGATGAGGGGGAACAAAGACCGCACGAGTTCAAGAGCGCATCCTTTTCCATACCAACCACTTGTGGCTACTGTCAGGTAGACCGAGACGTCCTATTATTCTCCGTGCCTGAATTTGTGACGAGTTTATCCTAGGCTTCGATCTGGGGCCTGAGCAAACTGGGAAAGACCTGTAAACGTTGTGGAGTGTCGGTCCATGCCAGATGTGAACTCAAGGTGAGCTCTAGGTACGTAAATAGCCCTGACGGTATGGTTGAATCTAGTTCCTTAGGTACCAGCAACTTGTACTGGGTCCAAGCACGTTACAGGAGGCTCGACGCTCTCATCGAGTGCATCCACCTCATCGAGGGCATCCATCTCATCGAGAGCATCCATCTCATCGAGAGCATCCACCATATCGAGAACGAGTACGAAGTCTGCATCTAACCCTACACCATCCTCTTTCGCCCGCGTGGAACCGTCACCGCCACCGGAGGTCATACAGGCTCGCGTGGTGTTTGGGTATACTGCGACATCGCCTTATGAGTTGAGTGTTGGCGAAGGCGAAACGGTCAAGTTTTTGGAGGAAGACGATGGGTCTGGATGGGTCAAGGTCGCAAACAACTCAGGTGGAAAAGGCCTGGTCCCCGCGTCCTACGTGGAAGTGGTTGGGTCTGAGAAGGTGTCTAATGTAACCCCAAGGACGAGTGCGCAGTACGGTGCGTTAATTGATCTCCGTTGCCCTCTTCCGCTAGCCGATTCTAACTCCGCGCTTATTTGATCACCGCCACCTATGACCGTAATACATGGTGTCTTCTCGCAGTTCGCGGGGTGTACGATTATCAGGCGACGGGTGAAGACGAGATCTCTGTCAAGGAGGGGGGGATGATTCAGTTGACGACTGGACCCCGAGGGGGGAAGAACTATGGAGACGGATGGTGGGAAGGTCAGTGTTTTCGTTGTATATCCGACGCCCTCCTCTTGATGCCGAAGGGTTGCCGTCCGCTCAATATCCCTGTATCCTCCGCGGCGGTCTTCGGGTTGTTCATATGCCTGGGAAGCCGAAAAGAAAAAAAATCACGGGGCCAGACAGGCAAGCCCGTGTCCTGTCAGATTTGGTACCTCTGTCACTTCGACTTCTTTCGTCTAGTGTTTGTTTCTCCCATGCTCAGCTCTTCTCTATCCTGCATCAGATCCGATGCGTTTACTTCATACCCCTCGATCCACGGATACTAAATTCCAGCCTTTTTCACATCCGTTTTACCTCTTGCCGGACGCTGATATATCGTACACAGGCATCGACGGGAACGGGAAGAAAGGAATCTTCCCGAGCAATTATGTGCGTTTAAGCATCCCCGTCAAGACACACCTAGTTCACGAAAATCGGCTAACATGCTTCTTGCTTCTTGCCTTTAGGTCGTGCTAGCTTGATGGCCGGGAGTCTTCGATCCCCGTTTTGTACTTGGCGAATGATAAATTACTTGTGACATGTAGACGCCCGAGGTTGCCCTTCCAGAAATCCATGTATAACCTCATCGATGTCCTGGAACGGTCATCGATCATCACCCAATCATTAACATCGTAAGAAACCTGAGCATGATTCGGAAGTGAGGTGGTAATTCACCGTCTTTTGTCTTTCATCCGTGCGAATCGGAAGCGGGCAACGAGTGGCCAATACCGTAGGCTTCTGCACCTTCCACGCGTAAGCATGGGTTACAACAACCCGCGGCGCCCATAGAAGATTATTCGTTATCGGCAGCCTCGTGCGGACTATTAAAAGATAGGAGAAAACGCCTCGAAACCTCCATGGCACGGGACGTAATGTATATGTGTGCTTTGGTCTCGGGGACCATACATATGTGCTATCCTCTTCAGTCATAAATGACGATACGGTTCGGGAAGCGAATGCACGCGATCGTTAGCCGTCATGGCGCCGTGGCCGGTGTCGAAGTATTTAAGAACGACGAACTTCAGGCGACGGTAAACGATGAATGTCCTTCCTCTTCCTCTCTTGCACGGTTTTCCGTCGCCGCCCCCGGCACGATGTCGCAGGTGTTCTTTCCAAGTACCTGGTTTCCTGAGTAACAAAAGAGATTAGATTGTATGTCTGGGAGCGCAGGTATTGGGATGAATGACTGCGGCGGCGTGTCGGGTTTGGCCGATGGCATCCGAGAAGGTTCGACTTGATCTCCGACGGGACAAGCTAACCGCCAACAGATAGAACTCAAGTCGCCAGAACACGGCGAACAGTGAGCGGACAATTTTCCTCCACAAAGGTATCCACATGGTCACTCGCCAATAGCTTTTCCCCGAGGGTTGTTTGGGGCATCGGATTGGTGCGACGGGGAGCGGAGCTGCCCTGAAAAAAAAAAAAGGTTTTTTAAGCTGACCTTCCTTTTGAGGGGTTGTTACTCGTGAGATCTGCATTACCTGATCGATCAAAGCGGGCTTTCGGCAACGGCCAACTATAGGCAACGAACGGTCCAACCCTGAAGAGAAGGTACAGGCCCACCGCTTCAGCCTTTAGCCAAGGAACATCGTCGATCGTTTCGTTTCTCATACCAGCCTTCTCATCCAGGATTTAATTATCACCCGTGCCACGGTTTTCGCCTGCGCGTCGACATTGAAGACTCGGAGTCGCCATCGAATCGTTAAGGAGAACGGTGATGGCCATGCCACGGGTTATGTACTTGAATTCGTTGGCGGGAAAAGGAACCGACTGTGAGTGTTTGTGACTGCATCACACACATATACAGTCTCCCTCCTCGGAGCTTAACCCACCGTCACGTTTTACAGCATCTCCGGTTCCCCGCTTTAATCTATTATGCTCGACGCGACTCCGTGGCAATCAGTGCGATTCGGAACGCGGGAATTTTGTTATACCAAATCCTGAGTGTGTCTATTGTGATGTTACTTCCCAAGGAGACGCGCAGGGATCCCGAAGTATTTCCACGTACAACGGCACAACCTTTCCAAATTCACGTACATCAGGGCAAGTTTCATATCTACGCTGCGATTGAAATATGAGGCCAGCTCGAGGTGAGTTTGACACGAATGGCTTCAAGGGAGGAACCGAAGGAGTTGCCGACAAGGTTGCAGGTTCCTTGCGGTCCCTGCAGGGTCAGGTGCCAAGCCATAACGCATAAGAGATCGAACGATTGGAAACTGTACCGTGTGTTTAGAAATGTATGGGATCAAAGACCACGAGCCGTAGGGAATTGTCCAAGGGCGTTACGATTCGTACTCAAGTGTCCGTTTAAGCGATCGCAACGGTCACTTCAAGTTGTGCGTCCGTTCGTTGGGAGTGTCTGTGCGGCTACCCGGAAATGTGAACACTTCAGGCATCCAAGAAAGATTGGGGAGAAGCAAATTCGATGATATATTTGACTCATACATCATGAGTTCGTAGCGCCGACCGATGTAGCTGAGGAACGACGATCCAAACCAGCCTTGATATCCAGTGATCCACCAGGTCGAGACAAACGGTCCGTCATGATACGGTGGCTGTACATCACGGTTTAGTAGAAGAATCAAGGATCCCCATCTCCTTCCAGCGTTCCCATAATGCACCAATCCCGACTGTAGCGCCTGGCTGTCCCTTAATCTCCTTGATATCCAACAACTCGTACTCCTTTCCGAAAGATAGAAAATGGGCGAACAGTGAGTTGAAGTGGGGCTCCGAGCGAAGGTGGAGAATCTGGGTATAGTGTGCGTGATATATGTGAGCGAAGACGCGTAAGAGCTGGCGGTACACGTGTTTCGCGGTGGATGGGAATGTCGGAGGGAAGTCATGACCTACCTCAGAGCCAATGATGAATGACCCTGGAGATAGAGCAAGACACCATCTACGTACCTGATTTGGTAGGGAATGTGTTCTCGTCGTCGAGCAGGTTTTGTACCCAGGTCATCACATAATCGATGTATGTTGGTGCGGGGAGTTGCACATGCTTGCGATCCGTATTGATCCATGTATAATTGAGTCTGTAGGATTTCACGATGACCATCAGCATCTCAGATGATATGTCGCTAAAGAGATCAACACTGACGATGACCCTGCAGACATTGCAGGACATGTTTGTTGGGTACAACATTCAGATATCACTCCGTAGAACAAGTTGAGATTCTGGTAAAAGTCGAAAACTGTTTGGCACGTGAGAACAAGGGCGTTGTTATGGTAGAGAAATTAAACTAACTGTTGCAAGCGACCCACTCCATAACGTCGACGTACTTGGGCAACATAACGATCGTCTTGAAATTGCCCGTCACAAGGGCTGCGTCGACGAAAGGACTGCACAAGTAGAGTGGTTTGGCCCCGCCAGACCCTCCATTCGACTGTGATTGAGGGGAGGGAGGGGGTTGGTCCGACGCAGACGGAAACGTTGCAGATGTTGGCGTGGTTGAACGTTTTGGTCGAGCTGGAGCACGATTCATTCTTCTGAGTCGTTAGCGGACCGGTTGTTTAGTCTGGGTGCGAGAGACGTATACTGGCCAACGTACCCTAGAGAATTGAAAAAAGACATTTTTGCAGGTGGAGGTATTGTCCAAGTGGCAGTGATCGTTGTTGTCAACGATGGCTCGTTTCGTCGCTGACCAGAACCGAGTAGAAGGATCAGTTCACGTTCTCCTCGTTGCGACCGGCTCTGTCGCTTCCATAAAAGCTCCGCTCATTGTTCAGGAGCTCTTGTCGGTAGGATCCCTACGTGTTTAACGAGGGCCATCTCTAATGCTTCACCGTTACAGTACGATAATGTCAAGATACAAGTCGTCGCGACAAAGCCCTCATTGACCTTCTTTAACGCCGGAGAGATAAGGGAGACAGGTACGAATGTTTGGGTGGATGAAGATGAGTGGGATGTACGCATTCACAGTCTCGGTTAATCCCAGATGTCATGACCGTGTCTCCTATAGCCAAACTATGAGATTGGTGATCCAATCCTCCATATCGAACTTCGCAGATGGGCAGACATCGTGCTCATCGCCCCGTGCTCTGCCAACACGCTTTCCAAAATTGCGCATGGTGCCTGTGATAACCTTGCGGTACGATCCTTTGTTGCTACCTTTGTTATCCCAGGTTCAATGGGAAGAACATTTAGACATCGCTGTTACGTGCTCTTGAGCCTACAACGCCAACATATGTATTCCCTGCGATGAATACGCTGATGTATAACCACCCCCTCACGAGCGAGCATCTACGCGTTGTGAAGGAGGTGATCGGGTATCATGTTGTTGGGCCCATAGGAAAAACCTTAGCTTGTGGAGATATTGGTAAGGGGTATCCCCCAGTTAACCAGAACAATGCTAAAGCCGTTCGAAGGTCTTGGTGCAATGACGGAGTGGAGAGACATTGTAAAAATCGTTGTAGACCGCTTCAACCTACGGAAGCCTGCGACAGAGTTGGGGGGTTCATAGGCGTTTGGGGTGGCAAGGGTTGGTTTATGTTCGCGTTTGTAGTGAGACTACAATCGCCTTTGAAGAGGGGATTACACTATATATCTATTTGTGATCCAACTACACGCGCTCATTGTCCGATCAGTCAGCGGCAACATCGTGTCAGAAACCCGCGTCTTCCCCTCTTCCCTCCACACCATTCCCTGGAGGACTTTTCGTCGTTTGGAAATCCTTTCCAAATGACTTCGACGCGTAGAAAAACCAAAGCCGCGGCGGCGGCGGCGGCTGTCCAACAAACAGCTTCCTCTCAGGACATCCCTTCCGCTTCGACCTCGGTTCCACTTACCGTTCCCCTCCCCTCCGACATCGACCTCGACGCTCTCAGCGCGTTAATTCCCGGAGAGCCATTAGAAACTCCTAGCGAAGACACAGTTCTTCATTTATACAGAACCCTATTGGCGCATGCGACACAAGTGGAAGCCACAACCCGCGAGGTTGAAGAATTGCGCGCTGAAGCCGAGAAGAAAGAGGTTGAACTGGATCAGGCATATCAGGACCGGGAGAATGACAAGAAGGATCTAGAAAACCTTGCAGATAATCTGCAGAAAGAGCTAACTACTATCAAAACTGAACGGGATGAGCTCGGTATGTACTCATGCGGTCTGGATGGTTACCGTTAACCCATTAACGTCGTATTGGTAGCGGCCGCGAGGGTCGCTCTTCAAACCCAACTCTCGTCTACTTCGAGTTCTCACAGCGCGTCGTCGGTTGAATTGGGTAACCTCAAGACCCGCATTGAGGATGTGGAAAGGGAGAAACGTGACCTCGTCAGTATTGTCGGTAGGCTAAAGGAGGATTGCGCGCAGCGGGATGGTACGAAAATACGTTTTGTGGTGGCTGTCTCGCATACTGATACTCTACGGCAGAGGAGATTTCTACCCTTCGCACCAACCTCAAACAGTCAAGACACGAATACCAGGAATTGGAGAGTCAGATTCGAGAATTGCGCTCAACCGAGAACTCATCCAAGGTATCTAAGCTTGGCCCTGCATTGGTTTTCATGCTAAACACTCTTCACCCTCCAGTACAAGCTTGACTCCCTTTCTCAGCAACTCGCCTTGGCCAAGGAAGAGTCTGGACGGGCTACAACCGAACTCAACCAGAAATCCGATGAGTTTTCCAAATACAGGAGGACTAAGCATGCAGAACTTCTGGAAGTTCAAGCGGAGCGTGATGCTCTGGCTCAATCTTCTTCAACCTCGGAAAACAGTATCAAGGCTCTTCAGGCCGCTAACAAATCCCTCTCTCAACAACTCACTCAAGCTCTTACTCGCGTTCAGGATCTTACTGGGCAGCTCGCCGAGCAAGAGGCCACCTATTCTAGCGAGGCTGCAGGATTGCGCCGCCTTGTCGTCATGATGGAGGAGAGGGAACAACACGCAAAGGAAATCGTTGATGGTCTTGAACGAGACTGGGCAACCGTAGGCGAGAAGGCTGAGAGGAGAGAGATGAAGCTGAAGGACGAAATCGAACGTGAGGTAAAGAGGGCCAATGATTCTGAGAAACGAGTCCAAGAATTAGAAAGGCTTCTTCGTGGATTGGATACCGGAGATTTCCCCCCCGCTCCTTCGATTTCTACCGCTGCCGGCATCCCTCAAACTCCTGGAAGTGTTCCCTCCACTCCCGCTCGCGGCAGCGTCTTCGCTTCTCCGGGAGACCTTGGCATGATGGGTCTTAGTCCTACGGTCGCCATGGCTAGTCGAGCCCAGCGTAGCGGGAGGACCTTTACCGAGGTGTACGCCGAGCACATCAAGCTTCAAGAGGAGTACGCTCGTAAATCCGCCGAATACGGCCACATGGATAGGACTCTTCAGGCAGTTCTCGCTCAGATCGAAGAACGCGCCCCTATACTTACACAACAGCGTCTCGAATACGAACGCCTGCAGGTTGAAGCAGGGCAACTAGCTTCGCAGTTGGCTTCCGCTCTTGCGGACAGGGACGCCAACGCCACACTTGGTCAAGAGACTTCCCAGAAGCTGAAGAAGACCACCCGGGAGAACGAGTTGCTCGAGTCTCAGCTGAACGATCTTGGTCTTCAGGTTCAGACATTGACAAAGGAATTGGCGAGGATACAGGATCCATCCATTCCTTCAGATGAGGAACTTGAGACTGATCCTTCGACGGCCCCTGCTACGAATATGGAAGAGGTCATTACCAACAATTTGGTGCGGTTCAGGTCGATCCAAGCCCTCCAGGAGCAGAATCAGAGGCTGCTGAAAATTGTCAGGGATCTCGGCGCCAAAATGGAGGCTGAGGAGAAAGAGTATCGCGAAAGTCTTCAGCAGGAGCAGGCCGAAGCCGTTTTGGAAGCCCATCAAGCACTTCAGAAGATGCAGGAAGATCTGGAGAGTCAGAAGAAGAGCCACGATCTAACTATCCAGGCTTATCAGAAGGAGAGAGAGGCATTGAAAGCTATGCTTGCACGGGCTGAGGCCCGTACTCCTGGGTCTACCTCCGGGATCAATGGCAACTCTGGCGTCAACGGGGTTTCTGATTCAGACCTCGCCAAGGAGTTGGCCGAGATCCAGAGTCAATTCGAAACTTACAAGAGCGAGATGGGTACCGATACCATCAAACTCCGGGAGGATGTCATGTTGGCTCAGAAGGAAGCCGCTCAGCTTGGTGCTGCCCTCGCCAAAGCCAACGCCAGGATTGAATACCTTACGGGTGAGGAAATCCAAATTGTACACAAAGTGTTGCTCATCTCGACCTTTAGACCGTCAACGAATGGCTCAAGAGCAAGTCGCCGTCTCTGCCCGCGAAATCGAGAGTTTGGCCAAGCGCAACCAACAGCTTCATGAGAAATTCACTCGGGCCGACATCGAGTGCCACAGGTTCACTGAGGACCTACTCACTGCGAACGCGAAACTCGACCGGTTGCGCAATGAATCTGCCAATCTCCGTGCCGAGAAGAAGATATGGGAGGTGAGATGACTTCCCAATTGTATTCTCCGTTGTGTTGAAAATGTTTCAGGGTGTTCAAGGCCGCCTGGTAGAGGAGAACAGGACGCTAGCGGTGGAGAGATCTCACCTTTCCGATCTCATGGCCAACGTCCAGAAGATGCACAATGACCTCGAACGTTCAGGAGAGAACGATCGCCGACGACTGGAGAGTCAGATTCAGATGCATGAGGGTCAAACGTGAGGGAATTTTCTTTCGACACCCAGATGATACCCTAAACCGTGTTTCTTTCCAGTCAAGACCTCAGGAGCCAGCTCAGTCAGGAGAGGGATTCCATCCGCCACGTCTCGCTTCAGAAGGAAATTGAGGTAAAAGATTTGCAGACTCGCCTTGAAAAATCGGTACGCATGAGCTCTGGCACCCATCCGTATGTAACTAATCCTGTGTTAGATCGAGGAACTGGGCAAGACACGCGAGGCACTCATTGGTGCCGAAACCAGCAGGAAGCATCTCGAGGAACGAGTACAGGAACTCACCCGACAACTGCAAGGCAACGAGGAGAAGCTGTCTGTCTACGAGAGAAGGTCTACCACCGGTTCCACCACTGGACCGCGTTCGGTGGACGAATCATTAACTAGAGAGCAGCAGCTCGAAGCCGAGGTCGCAGAATTGAGGTAACGTAAAGCTCCGCCCAAATACCGCTCGTCCTGACCCCCCAGACAGAGCCGCTCTGAAGGTCGCCGAGGTTGATCTTGCCAACGCTCGAAGTCATGTTCTCCAGTTCCAGGAAATCAGTAAAGCCAACGAGGAGGCTTTGATTTCTCTCAATGCTACCTACGACGAGTTCAAGATGTCCACTGAATCCCAGATCGCAACGTACGAGGTAAGGGCTAAGCAATTAACAACGAGCACGGTATCTCATATCCATGTCCAGTCCGACCGAACTTCCTTGCGTGAGAGACTTGAAGCGCTACAGACCGAGATGCGTAATAGTAGCGAGGCCTTCACCACCGTCCAAAAGAACCTGGAGAACGAGCGTAAAGCTTGGACAGAGGACAAGAAACTCTTGGAGGACACCATCGCCGATATGAGCTCTGCCGAAAGGAGCATCGAGAATGCTCAGGCCTCGCGACTAGGAGAACTCCAACAGTTGGAGGAAAGAGCCAAGTCCGCCGAAGAGAAGTACGGCCGTGAAGTTGTTTCGCATGCCGAATCGATCAAGGCTGTGGAAGAATTGAGGCAACAGCTTGCAGAAACAAGGCTCACCGTCCGCAATGCGACAACAGCCGCGGAGACCGCTCAGGTAAAACTCTCTACTTCTGAGATCAGCTGGAGTCAACAGAAAGTGGCCCTCGAGAGGGAGGTCTCCGAACTTAATGTTCGGTAAGTCATCTGACCCCTTGTCCTACCGATCCGCTAATTTGGCCATTAGTTGCAAGGACCTCGTTGCCCAGAACTCCCTTCTTCACAATCATCTTGAGTCGGTTAGCACACAAGCTGCCAAGATTCGTGATGTTGCAAACTCTTCTTCTACGACCCCAGGAGAAGGAGAAGGAGATTCTCCAGATGGCAAGCTCGCCGAACTCCGGTCGGTCGTTGGATGGCTGCGGAAGGAGAAGGAGATTGTGGAGTTACAGCTGGAACTTAGCAAACAAGAGACCGCCCGCCTCAAGACACAAGTCGATCATCTGTATCAGAGTTTGGATCAGGCCCGTGCATCACTTGCTGAGGTACAGTACTTTGGTTTGTGAAACTCGTTCGCGCTGACACGACGGACAGGAGCGGGAGCGCGCCGCTGAGGTAGCCGTTACCCAAGCCGATCACGACATGCTCATGAGCAAGATCAACGAACTCACTGTCTACCGCGAAAGCAATGCTACACTCCGTGTTGAAAGTGAAGCTAAGGGAAAACGTGTTGCCGAGTTGGACGCGAAGTTGAGACAAGTGACCGATGAGTTGGCTCCTGCCAAACAAGAGTTACTTGTGCTTCGGGCTGAACTGGATGCTCGCGACTCACAAATCACCCGACTCAATCAGGACAATCGCAAATGGCAGGAGAGGAATCAACAACTCCTTACGAAGGTATGGCGACCATTTCTATCCCCTCGTGCTCACCGACTTATGTGATGATAGTACGAACGCATCGACCCTGATGAACTTCAAGCACTGAAAACCGAGAACGAGCGGCTGAAAGCAGTAGAAACGGCGTTCAAAGAGAGGCCACCAGTGATGGACAACGCGGAGGTCGAACAACTCAAAAAACAGGTTTGTTCTGTGGCTCCCTGTCGGGCCCGACACTAACCAAAGTCCAGGTCGAGAGCTCAGAGAACAGAAACAGGGAATTGACCCAACGCGTCCGACAACAAGTCACTGGGCTGAACAAGACGGTCATGGATCTCAGGAACCAAGTCGCAACCCTCACCGCCGAACGTGATGGTCTCAAAACGCAGGCCTCCTCCACTATTCCCCAAGATTCCCCAGACTTGAAAGCTCTCCAAGATCGAATCGCGGCGCTTCAACAGGAGAAGTCATCGCTGGAGGCCTCTCTTAATGAAGTCAGGGCCAAGGCCACGGAATTGTCGAGCCAGACTGCTACCCTGGTCAGTGAATATTTCTCGGGCTTGGCGCCATGCCTAACTAGTCTCCAGGCTTCGGTACAGAGAGAGAAGGACGCCCTTCTCTCGGAGAAGGAAGCATGGACCAAATCTGCCGGCCAGTCTACCACAGAGGGAATATCCGGTGGATCCTGGGAAGAGGAAAGAATTCAGGTGCTCCGAGAGAGGGATGAGGCACTTACCAGCTGGAGGGTTAGTCGTCTGCGATTCTTCCATATGCAATTCTCAACTCGCTCCACAGAAAGCACAGGAGCAGGAGAACCAGCTGAGGAACCAGTTGAAACAGAACTACATGCAAATCGTGAGCAGTGGTCACCTTGACATTTCGTCGCCATCCACTGAGACTTCTCTGTTCTAGTCTGGTTATCGGAAGCAAATGCAGGAGCTGGAGGCAGAGAAGAAAAGCTTCGCCACAAAACAACAGGCCGCCGTCGACACAGCTGTCGCAGCCGTGAAAAGCGAGAATCTGCCAATAACAGTCTCCACGAACGAGGAAGCTGAGAAGAAGCACGCTGAGGAGCTCAAGGCCTTGGAGGAACGTCTTCGTGCCGAGTACAAGAAGGAACTCGAGGCCGTTACCGTGAAAGCCACTTCAGGAGAAACTGCGGAAACGGACGTCGAGGCCGCTATTGCTACCGCAAAAGTCGAATGGGAAAAAACCCACGAAGAAGAGATCGAGAAGGCCATCGAGAGGGGCAGGGTGGAACAACAAACCAAGGGGAGGTTGAAGGACGCTCAACTCATGAGGACGCAGGCAAAAGTCAAGGAATTGGAGGCCAAAGTGCTGGAGTTACAGGGCCCCGGTGCTGCTTCGACTTCGAATGCAACCACCGTCACTCCCACACAGAAGCCCGCCCCGACCCAAGTACTCGCACAGAAACCGACTCCGGCCCAAACTCACGGTCAGAGGCCCACTCCCGCTGTTAACAGACCTCAGCAAGCTGCGGCACAAAACAAGCTTCCGAACCGGCCAACTCTTCCGACACGAGGTGGTGGACCGGGGCGTGTGTTGAATGCTGCTCTTGGTGGAAGGGGTGGGGCACCGACCACGGCTGCGCCGACTCCCCAGAACACTGGTGGCGGTGTGTCCATCATGGGTGCCGCTAAACGACCAAGGGAGGACGCCGAGGGCGAGACACCGACTACAGACAATTCTCTCGCTAAACGGCTGAAGCCTGCTGAGAACAAGCCCAACCCTCCAATTAAACGACCTCCCCCCGGCAAGCAGTGATCATTTCCAGGCCCCTTTGGATTGATGCCGTGTACTTCTACCTTCAGCGTGTCTCCAGCTGTATATATAATGCCTACCACCGTATAATCTACTACAAACCGCTCGTCTACGCATGTATCACTTTATCAATTCTTTGCTGCTGAGTTTGAATTTCAGTTATTTGCAAAGTGAGGTCGAGCCCGGTTGGGAATTGGAATTGAACTGAGAGACCGACGGTGTGCGGTCATCGCGGTGACGGCGTGATGTGAAGGTACGACTCGATTCCCAAGGCAAGGCAATACAAAATACAAAACAGCAACCACAGAAGCAAACCAACGTATCATAAGAGATTACTCGAGCTGAGGATAGACTGAATGCTGGGGGAGACTTTGGACAAGATTGTCAATGTCTCATGCTGCGTCGTGGTCAGATCGGGTAGGAATGAATACGCTCGGTGCGATAAACGTACCCATAACTGTTTCTGAACTTTGGCGCCTTCTTCCGAGATCACGTAGTCACTGGGTTCTACAACCTTCGAGCTCGATATATACGCCCCCTTCATTTCGTCCTGTTTGTCCTGGTCTCCCAACGCGGCAAAGATCAATTGCCTCGATCCACGTTCAGTGGACCACGAGAAGAAAAGATCAAGAAACCAGAAAAATATCTGGCCAGATAATGGAACGTTGCGCCGCAATCCAGAGACGCAAAGACCCGGATTGACGGCATTGATAATCAGTGGACTGTTGTCTGGTAGACGTGACGCGAGTTCTCTGGCGAAAAAAAGGTTTAGGAGTTTTGATACCGAATAACGCGACCGCATGGGCTCCCTGGACGTCAAAGGAAATTATCAGAGACACTCGGAATAGGCTCGGGAGGAATTCCTTCCTTACCCCTCAAACTTGGATCGATCGTTCAACCATTCAAGGATACCTTGGTCGGAGGTCGGCGGTTTGAGGGGCGGGGACGAGTGATGGCCGGCGCTTGAAACAAAGACCAAACGAGGAATAGTACCCTTGGAAGCAGTTCGAAGGAGCAGCGGAAGGAGAAGGATCGCGAGTTGAGCGGTTGCAATGTGGTTCACCTGCAACCTAGGTACGGGAAGTTAACCACCGCCATGATTGTAGTCGGTTTGAAACACGTACTGATGTTCCCAACCATCTGGGGTTGGGATGAACTCGCGGTAAGCAAGCGCTGCATTCTCTACCAAGATATCGAGACGTGGGACCTCCTTCTCGACCTTTTCACAGAATGCATTGACCGACGCATAGCTCGCAAGGTCGACGAGAAAGAGTTCAACGTTGTCAAACTTCGTTGCCTCCTTTATTTCTGTCGAAATGCGTCGGTTCCTGTCTCCATTACCGGATGAGCAAGTGAAAAATACCTTTGACGGCCTGGTTGCCCTTTGCCTCGCTCCGACACGCAATTATCAGTCTTTCTGGATTCATGGAAGCGAAGTATTTTGCGGCTTCAAAGCCTAGTCCGATGTTTGCCCCAGTGACCAACACGACCTTGCCGGTGAGGTCTTGAGTTACGAGGGGTACGGGACGTGCCCATTGTTCGAGCAAGAATCGGAGGAAGAAGCCCTTGGTCATGGGGTGTCGTGTGTTGGAGGAAGGATTGTAGCCTTGAGGGCTCTCCGCTTTATACAGAGTCTCGCGAGTCAAATGACCTTGTGACTGATTGTGTAAAGGGGCCCACCTGGATCCCACTTCACGGACCCACATCACTCCGCGAGTGCAGCGGGAATTGAGTAGGATCCTGTAGGATCATGTAGGGCTTGGGCGAACAAAAATAGGTGTGAATATCCTATAGACGCTATTTGTTGCGAAATATTTTGATTTTTTTCTTTTGAGCACAGCTTGGTTTATTTTGCCCACGTCTGACCTGAAAGCAATGGGAGCTGTGGGGAGTGGTCCAGAACTTGGGGTGGGGATGTTCTCGGGATGCGTCGTGCCGGCTAAGGTCAGCTCGGATTCCCACGGGTACATAGATCACGTGTATTTTACATTTGGTCCCATTTGTTTTCAACGTTTGGAAAATTTTGGTTCAAATAGCGTCTAATCTGAGGCCGAGGATTTGGCAAAGCTTCCGACGCATGTAAAGGACACGACGGGTCTAAGAGGGGCTAGGGCGCCGGCCACAGAGACACTGGAGGAGGCCATGTCGTTGCCGACGCCACGTATGTTCAGAACCGCGATGCTTGGATGAGACGAATTTCTTTTCGATGCTTCGCCAGTCAAAGGCGTAACGAGTTTTCGAACCGTTACTACTGTCGCAGCCAAGAGGTTCAGACCCGCCAGCAGAGCACGCTCACGTCCATCCTTGAATCCCGATCCGGTCATGATCCTCTTCCTCGAATCAAAGACATCCTGGCAGACCTCAATAGACACACCTCTCGCGTCCATCTTCCCTTGACGACCGTACCCGCGAAGACTGTGTTTAGGCGTGTCGTCTCTCGAATGCTCAACGCCGTCATAGCCATGGAACCAACAGGACCGACCACACGATCACACCTGACCCCGACTGGTCTGAGGAAGATCGAACCGTACTGGTACCCTTATACCACCATGGCCAAAGGCCGATGGTTGGGTCGAGAGATGTTGGAGGTTGTGTCAACAGAGTTCCGGGACCGATCGGTAGACTACTATGTAAGTCCCTCAAATTTTTGTCCGAAGCACCTAACAAATAATACCCATGTTCCCATCCAGAGATATGCTCTCGAATCCGGAGTGACAACTATCAACGGGGAGATTGCCAACCCCGATACCATTATCCGAGACGGTGACCGAATAGAGTTCAGTGTTTTCCTCGCCACAACATTTCCTATGAGACTAAGCCTCTAGCTTAGGAATGTCGTACACAGGCACGAACCCCCCGTCACCGCTAAACCAGTGAGAGTCATCCATCATGACGTCGAAAGGGAATTTGTCGTCATCGATAAGCCGGGAAGCATAGTGGGTCATCCCTCGGCGGTGTGATTTGCACTTAACGTAAACCTGCAGCCGGTCCACGCAGCAGGAAGATATTTCCTCCATACCCTCGTGGAGATTCTCAAGAATGAGTTTGGTTACGGAAAGATATACAGTGAGTTTAGGCGTCTGATCGCACCGCATACGCTGAATCCGTTCTTTCTTCAAGCCGTAAATCGCCTAGATAGGTTGACTTCAGGGTTAATGATCCTCGGGCTGTCGAACAAAACTGCGAGCGAGCTTTCTGCAGAGTTTAGAGAAGGTAACATCAAGAAGGAGTATATTGCCCGCTGTAAGGGCGAGTTCCCAGCGTGTGTCCCGTCTTGCCGCCTGACACTCCTAACTCGTCGCTGAATATCGTGTAACAGCGAAGAGGTTACGTGTGATCAACCGCTTCTGACGGTAGATCGCCAAATGGGATTAAACATCGTTCATCCAGACGGCAAGGTGAGAGGATCCATTTGTGGTGTTCTATGCGCAACCCACACCATTACCCAACACCGATTCTAACCTTTTTAGCCTGCTACGACTATCTTCCAACGAATCAGATATGACCCAAACACTGACACAAGTGTATTGCATTGTGAGTCGAGGGCGGCGTAACGTCACTTTCGGAAAGGATCAAATAACGAACATCTACCTCACAGGTCGACCGTTAACCGGGAGATGTGAGTGAAAGAACTTAATCTCTCCGCCAGAAAGCTAATCATCCCTGTAGCACATCAGATTCGAGTGCATCTACAATACTTGGGGCATCCGATTGCCAATGATCAAGTTTATTCAGAGACACGGATTTGGGTATGCTCAGACTCACGCCTACTTCGTGTTGCTGAAACTTACCTTGTCAAATCCGGTCAGGGCGACAACTTGGGCAAAGGGGGTGTGGATCTGACCCCAAGCGACGAGCGATCTGCCCCTCTGCCACCCTCAGAGTTACCGGAAAGTTCGGACAGATTGACCAGATCAGATGCAGTATCTCGGGCAAACGGCGGAAAACTTCTTCCCCGGGAGACAGGTCATGATATTGGCATGGGTTCACCCGTTCCGTTGTCGAAAGAGGCAGTCGAGATCATCACCAGACTCCGGAATCTCAAGGTTCGCGGATATCCGCCGTCTCATCTTTATTGCGTTGGGGTACTCACAAGCCCTTTCAGGATGAAGACGAAGACTGGAGCCGCTGGCGGGATGTCGTCTTCAAAGCCAAGGGTGCATTGGCACCGAGGGACATAAAGATTAAAGCCGCACCTCCGCGGAATCGACGGAAACGAGGTGGTCCCGCGGCAATAGAAGAAATATCCCTAATTACGACACGGGCAAAGCCACAGTTCACGAACGAGGAGGTTGCCGCAAGGATGAGCGACCCCGAGGCCACCGAAGGGTCGAATGAAAGCTCACTCCCCTTTGACGAAAATGGACATCAGTATTGTCCAGAATGCTACCTTCCGCTTCACCCGGACCCTAAGCCAGAGAAACTGTACATCTTTCTACATGCGTTGAGGTATACCACAAGTCTCGGATCCTTCGAAACGGGAATGCCAGATTGGGCTGCAGAAGGATGGACGTGGAACAGGGACTGATGCCGTAGATAGCGGAGCGTAACGAAAGCAGGTACACATGACACTAATGGAGAAGTACAATACGTGGATCACTGATATGATGGGATTAGAATGGTTGCGGTGCGCAGAGGTGATAGTGGATACCTTGATGAACTTGGTCATAAATTTCCTGTAACGTTGCTAAGTTTCTATACGGTGTATGTTTGGAAAGTGGACGTACTTGTGGAATTCTGTGCGTAACAGATCGTTTACGAACTGACCGCCCTCGTTCTTTCGGGAACTCATTGCCTGATTCTTGAATATCAAGTCTTGACATAAGTGAGTCGACACCACTGGACACGAAGGACAGGGTGTAACTGACCATCGTCCCACCTGCGTTTCACGGAGAAAGTTCCAGGGGCGGTGGTGTCTATGCCGGTGGGGTTCTGGCCAAGCGCGGCGGCAAGGTTCAGCAAGGGATTTGCGGTCGCAATTTGCGCCTCCCTATCTGCAACCTGTTGAGCGTTTTGTTCAGCTTCGTGTCTCGTCTTTTCTTCCGCCCTTTCGCGCTTGATCTTCTCGAGTTCACGGAGAAGCTCGGCTGTATCGTCCTCCTCCTCGGAATCCTCGTCGCTACGGATGTGCAAGTTTAGTTATGCGGTTCCAAGCGAACGGCTACAGAAACGCACCTTTCATCGCCATCCTCTTCATTTTTCTCTTCTTCTTCGTCTTCGTCGTCATCTTTATCCATTTCCAGAGCCTCCTGCAGTAGCTTTCGCCTCTTGTTAGCCTCATCATCTTCGACCGCTGGGGTCGCTTCCTTCGGAGCTTCTTCAATCGGGGCTGCCATCCGTACATCCTCTTCTAAAAGAGGTTTACCTTCCGCCTTTCTCTTCTTATTCCTGGCTTCAGCTTCCGCAGCCAAAAGTTCGGCCCGAAGGTCGCGTTTTTTGACATCGGCCGTCGATGTTTGTCCTGGCTGTCTGTAAATACCCAACCGCACGATCAGTTGTACCTCGCTTTTCGGAGAAGAATAATCGAAACACACCGAAACTTCAGTTTGGTGTGCGCAGCCATGTCTCGGACCGAAAACTGGCGCGAACCAGCTTTCGTATCCTTGGCTTGTGCGGGGTCCCATGTTGGTCTATGGGCTGTAGACATCGCGAGGCTTCAAGCTTCAGAGGTGGATTGGAAGACCGGCGGTGAGCACAAACCACGACAAGTTGCGACACAGATCACGTGCGGCGTCGGGTGAAGATTTTCCCACGTCTGCTACTCTTACAAAGTAGTAGGTCCACTGAGATGGTGGGGCAGAGTACCACTCTCTAGTTCTACAGATGCAGAGCCATCGGCCGCGACATATAATATCTCTACCTGTATACATTGAGTTTTTTGCCGTGCGAGCGGCTGAGCAAGGACCCTACCTGGACTGCGATTTGCCGCCTCAACGGAATCTACTAGTCTGAGCAATGCGCTCATCCTCTCCTGATGCCTACTTCTAAAGAAGCCTCGCTAGGGGATAACTTTTATCGTCAGCAACTCGATGGGAGACACTGTCCGAGAGAGCGCTCCCGTTTGATATTTATCGCGGTTATTCGATTTCTGGGAGCGGGGAATTGAGACAACGGTTATGATCGGTGATGTAATGTGTTCTCTCTTACGAAACTGGGGCGGGGGCTCCACTTGCCTCGGACAGAATGGGGGTGACTGCCCGCTCCACTGCATAGACACCCTTTAAATAATCGTGCAGGCCCTCGTCCAACGTCACAATCCCTCTCGCTCTCCTTCCCCCATCTCGCCCACCGTACAACACACCAAGCGAGCTGTCTGGGCCAAAGAGTCGCCGCCAACAGTGACATCACATCGGTGTCCACGTGATTCGAACCTTTGCGTTCTTGAATCTGATCTGCTTCCTCGAGTTTGACCCATTTGTCTCCCCCAATACCTCGAGATACCTTCTCTCCATAATTCGTCGCTTTATTCTTATCCCTTTTTCACCACGTTCTTTCGGTCATGCAGGACGACGACGATGGGTCCAGGAACACTCCAGAAAACGAGGAGTCTCCCCAACCCTCAAGTTCGTACGTATATCCCGTTAAATCTCTCCTCACCGGCATCAAGCCCGCGCCTCCCTCCCAATCCCAGCAACCTATTCTCCGTCGAAATTCAAACCAAGCCGGTGACATGGCTGCCCTACAAGACCTTCTTACCAACCAACTCGCCGGTGCGCGTAAGAAATCGATGGCCGAGTTTGATATGGTTTCGCCCCATTCCACATCCTCGCGCTCCCATTCTATGCGCTATTCATACCCCTCGAGAACCGCGATAGCCGGTCCCTCAGATGTGTCCGAAGAGCATCCCCGCATAGCCTCTGATCCATTCTCTCCGAGAATGCACCCCATTGACGGTCAATCATCCCTTCCGATCTCCTTCATGGAAGCTGCTTTGTCTCCTACCTCCACCCAAGCATCTATTTCCACATCTACTAGTCCCCTTGCTCCCCCTGAATTGGACCTTTCTGCCCCTAGTGATCCACCTTCTGATACCAGCCCAGCCCCTCCCGAGTCCCCAGGAAACAAAGCTCTCGCCCCTTTCAAATCCAAGCCCCTGCCAGATCTCACTGAACGTATCATGAATGGGAAACGTCGTGCTTCACCCACTCACTCCGATAACTCCCATGTATCGCATATATCCCATTCCGGAATCGTCCACCTTCCACCATTGTCTTCAGCCTCTGGTTCTTCTCGTGCGGGTTCCCTTGGATCAGGCAGTCACTCCCACAGCCCGAGTAGATACTTTCCTTCAACCAACAGCAACTCTTCGTCTCAGAGGATGTATCGAGTCCCTGAAGTGCAAGAGGAGGGCAAAGTATACGACAGTTCAAGTCCCCCGAGCTCGGGCCAGAAATCTGTTGGATTCAACATGGAAGGCGGATCTGAACCTGCTGGAGATTTCATCACGACAAGGTATCGCCATGAAACCAACGAGAATGGGAACCACGTAGTGGTCGGTCGAGAGTGTGACATTCGCAGCTGTGAGGACGAGGTACGCATCTCGTAATCTCGCCCTCGCACCCCTTCCCCAAGTCTTTTTTTTATTTAGCCAATCAGAATTCCCGGGGCGATACAAGGTTTCGGCGTAATGATCGTTGTCGCCGAGGACGCCTATACTGGAACACTCGCAGTTCGACAAGTCTCAGAGGTATCGTCCCTTAGTTGATTCTCGCCCGTTTTCACAAACTCAACGCCATATAGAACTCAACGGATATCCTAGGACTTAGTCCTCGGTACCTTTTCGGTCTCGAGTGTTTTACGGATGTTCTGTCCGATTCACAGGCGGACCTTCTATGGGACAGCGTTCAGTGTGTTGAAAACAGCTGGACACCAGAAGAGGAGGGTGATTACAGCCCGCATATAATCACAATTACTGGGTGGGGTCAACCTGACTCCGACGATGCAAGCGACGACAGCGAACGACGCAAGAGATGGAAGGCATGGTGTGCCGTTCATCGTACAAAGATGCCAGGGCACCCTAATCAACTTCCCCTCATCATACTCGAGTTTGAGCTGGAGAACGATAACGTGAACCCTCTTTACCCACCGCAGCCAGAACACGTACTGTTCGGACCTCCTGTCAATGGAATTATAGGGTCTGTATCCACGGTCACAAAAATTTCGCTCGACAGTTACACTCAATCTTTACGGACCGACAGCGATATAACAATACCATCTACTGGGAGGGCTGACACCCTTCCTGAGACCCATGGCCTCGATGGCGATCACGAGTGGCAACCTAGTCCACAAGATGTATTGGAAAGCACAACGAGTCGGTCAAAACCGCTCAAAGCGCTGCAGAGGCTCCGCAAGTCCGAATCATCACGTAGCCCCGCGAGCGGTCGGAGTAATACTACTGATAGCAATGGAAGCCCCAGCCCGATTAGGAGGAAAGGAAGGACTAGACGCAATGATCCAGCGAGCAACGTTGGTATGATGGATGTGTTCGCGCTGATGTCAGAGATCAACGAGCAATTTGGGAACGCTCCAGATCTCGAGACCTTCTTGAATGTTGTTGTTGGGGTTGTCAAACAGCTGTCCCAGTTCCATCGAGTGCTCGTTTATCAGTTTGATGAGGTGTGGAACGGATTCGTTGTTGCTGAACTGGTGGATTGGAGCAAGACGCATGATCTCTTCAAGGGTCTCCATTTCCCGGCATCGGATATTCCTCCACAGGCTAGTGCTCCGAACTGTGTGCTCGCAAACTGGACTGACTGGGATTATATGTCAGGCTCGTGAATTATATGCGCTGAGCAAGTCTTTTTCCCGCACCACCGCTTACTAATCCTTACCTCCTGTTAGACAAAGTGCGATTACTGTACGATAGAGACCAACCAACCGCTCGTCTCGTCGTGAAGAGCAAGGATGACCTAGAAACACCACTGGTCTGCCCACAATTATCTTTCTCGTGGTTTTATCCCTAATTAGGCTTGGTATATAGGATATGACCCACTGTTTCTTGCGGGCGATGAGTCCTATCCATCTCAAATGTCAGGCACTTCTGTGGTCGGTTTCCCGTTGTTCTCATCGGTTTCATTAGATTTGGGTAATATGGGCGTCCGTGCATCAATGTCCGTGGTAAGCAGAACTAGTGCATCAAGGGAGGCCGTTCATATATACTTTTTGTCAGTCAATCACCGCCTTTGGCCAGTTATGGGGTTTGGTTGCTTGTCACTCTTACGGTAACCATGGCATGCGGGTGCCATTCCCCATCCGTCAGATGTTGTGTGTCATTGGTCAGTCGATATCGAAGAACATCGAACGACTGAGCTACGCCCAACGATTGCGCACCCGCAAGCTTGTAAGTGAATTTTCATTTTTCATTTATCGGGGGTGAACCACTGAAACTGTCATATAGATTAATACCATACCCTCGGATCGGCACCCCTCTGGATACATCATATCAAACGCGGACGACCTGCTCGACCTGTTCGACGCTGATTATGGTGTTTTGGTCATTGGAGAAGGTGCCAAAATACTAGGACCTAATGAACACGGCCAGGAAATTTTGGTTGTGGCAGAATATCTGCGGTTGAAGCGTTTCACGTATGCGCACCCGTTCCAACTCACCCCTGCTTCGTTTGATTGCTGACCGACGCTGCTATCAGGATACTACAGGTATCACAGGCGGTAACGGCTGACTTCCCCGATCTTCAGTTGTCAACTGGGTTAGAAGTGATTGGTGGTTTACTACTGGTTCCGTTATCCGCTGGGGGGAGTGACTTCATCGTCTTCCTAAGGAAAGGTCAACAAAGGGAGGTCCGTTGGGCTGGCAAGCCATTCAAAGGGGATGCCGAATCCACGGCTGCGTTAGAACCCCGGAGATCCTTCAAAGTGTGGTCTGAGACGACGACCGGCAAGTGCAGACGTTGGGGGGATGAACAACTCGAAACGGCCGGTGTGTTGGCTCTGGTATACGGAAAGGTACGAGGGTGGGTTCCTACTCCCAGCATTTTGGAACGCCGATGATTGCTCTAGTTCATTGAAGTATGGAGGCAAAAGGAGTTCGCCTTGCAGACCACCAAGCTAACCAACATACTATTGTCGAATGCCGGTCACGAAGGTAGGAAAAATAGTGCCCCAGCGCAAACACCTTTTCATCATCCTTTGCAGTGAGAACACCATTGAACCACATAATCAAGTTTGTGACGCACCTCGTCCACCTCCGTTGTATTGACTCCCACTTAGTTATTTGGAGCTGGCTCTTGATGGACCATTGGACAGAGAGACGAGAGAGAACCTCAACCAATCCCATGCCGCATCCAAGGTAGGTGCACTGCGCCGGAGTCCCCACCGCTTTCGCTCACTCGTAGATCAGGGTTTACTCTTCACAATCAATGATTTACTGGATCTCACGAGGTTGGAAAGTGGCCAGGATACTTCGTTCAACGAGCCATTTGACCTACACCACGCAATCAAGGAAGCAATCCATATCTACCGCAACGAGGCGCATCGAAGGAATCTACAGTTCGTATTCGAGGCTTCGGGGCCGCGTGTGGTAGTGGGAGACTCCCGGAAGATTCGCACCGTAGTTGCAAACCTGACCGCGAACGCCTGTAAGTCGCCGAATCTTCCCCTCCCTCACATCAGTCGGTTTGATATGTCACACCCTAGTGAAATACTCCAACCGGGGAAAAATCACCGTCGAGTGTAAAGCCTTCGGGGAGCCGGAGGGTTTGAGACGAGAAGGCTCCATTGCGGTCGAGATTGTCGTTGCAGATACGGGTTGTGGCATTTCACCCGCCAAGCTTGAGAGTATCTTCCGAGAGTTCGAACAAGTGGAATTGGCGGCCCCTCGAGCTGCTACTCCGGGTCTGGGTCTTGGACTGGCTGTTGTGGCTCGGATCGTCGAGCAGTTGGGTGGTCAACTTCGTGTCGAGTCAAAAGTGGGTGAGGGAAGCCGATTCTCGTTCTTGATCCCCTTCACTGTCGCTGGGGAGGTAGGCTCTAGGTCGTGCAGCACATCTTCACGTGTTGGTCTTGGATCGCGGGGGAGTAGCAGCGGAAGTGATATCGACAATCTGGTGGTGGCCCTGGCATCGGACCACATGTCATCCCCAAACCACTCCCTCAATAACATATCGTCTCAAGTCTCGCACGCAGATAAAGCTGGTTCCCTCGAGATTCCGGACTCAAACACACCATTACATGCCGTGAAGGTAGATCCAGTAGCCGCCGCCGCGGGCCATCTTCATAGAGACGCATCCACCCCTTCCCAGAGGACGAGGAATACGAACGATAACAAACCGGTCCGGTTGAGAGTCCTCATCGTCGAGGTTCGTTTAAGTATCTTCCTCTACGCGACTTACCTGACACATGTGCAGGATAATGCGATTAATTCTAAAATCCTGGGGAAGAGGATGATGATGGACGGTCACACGGTTATCTATGCTGCTAACGGTCAAGAATGCGTCGACATCATTCGCTCAGACCATGAGTTTGACTGTATCCTTATGGACATCCAGTGCGTCAATTCATCCTTATGAGCGTAACTGAACTCACGTGGAGTCTATAGGATGCCTTTGCTCAACGGTTACGAAGCTACTGAGCGTATCAGAGGGCTGGAGAAGGATTTCGAGCCGCCCAATAGGATCTCGTATCGACTCAATGGTCGGATCCCCATATTTGCCGTTTCTGCTTCGCTGCTCGAAGAGAAACGACAAGAAATCATCGACTTCGGTATCGACGGATGGATCCTGAAACCGATAGACTTCAAACGCCTTCGATTAATCCTGCGAGGGATCATGGACCCCACCCAAAGGCAAAAGGACCTGTATAGGAAAGGCCGAAGCTGGGAACTCGGCGGTTGGCTACTACAGGGCGTAGCATTACCGGACGCTCCCACCCCCGAATCATGATACATTACACAACGGATAATATTCCTCGCCATGTAAAGTTGCACTTTTTCTCCAAATCTCGGCAACACCGTCGCCCTTTTCGACGTCAAATACTCATGCTGTTAGACTCATTTGCAATATTTTCTTTGTAGTCCTAGTCATAGCTGTGCACTTACCATATATCAACATACACGATAGCGATGTGTCGTTAATACGGACAACATTCACGTTTTCACCTGTATACCTACACGCATTGGTCTGCTAGGGGGCATTGTTTTCCCTTTGGATTCATACTTGTCATGTATCGCACCTCTTGTCGTCTGGATTATACACGTATTCTTGGCGGCCGAAAATTACAGTGTTGGAAGCTCCTGAGGGTGACCGCCCATAACGCTAGAAATATACACATCCGGCCCGGGAAGGTTTGAGGTTCATTCTTCGATATCTGAGGACTCTCCGACGATGTATGCCAATGAAATCAATAAATCGAGTATCAAGATGATACCAACCCCTGGCTGGGTACAGTCTCTCCAAACCACACATCCGGGATCGCAGTGGTAGGGCCGTTTCGTTCGTAAACCAGCCAACCATCCAAACTGCGGGGTCGGGAGGTGATGTCCATAGCCCGACCCAACGGACGTGGTCAGGGCGGTCCTCTTAAAGTCCTTGAATATTCTTCTAGATTCGTGTGTACACAGTGCAGTCTCACGGACAGTCACACGTCGGGTGTAGAAGTTGGTAAATGGGTCGTTAGAGCTTCTAATTAAACAGCAGTGATCCCGGCTGCCTTCAATTTGGCGACCAGCTCATCGACGGATTCAACCTTGGACACGCAATTTAACTGACGGGCGGCGTTTTCTGTGAAAGGAGTGACTGACCCTTGTCCCTCCAACCCGTTTCGGCGGCTCGGTGATTCTGATGGTCTCCAAAACGGGAGTCACGTCCACACCAAGGTCGGAAGGTTGGAATTTCTCGATCGGTTTCTTTTTTGCCTTCATAATGTTAGGCAGTGAGGCATACCGAGGTTCTGCGATAAAGTTAACATCGATATAGTTGTAGGGGGCGAGGCACAACTCACCATTCAGGCGCAAATCGGTTGTTACGATAAGCGGAAGTTTGGACCTAACCTCCTGGAGTCCGCCATCGATTTCACGTGTCACAAGTGCCACCTGGTTGGCTTCGTCGACCTCAACCTTGCTAGCGAAGGTTGCCTGAGACCAACCGAGGAGGCCGGCCAACATCTGACCTGTCTGACCTGCATCGTCATCGATCGCCTGTTTCCCCATGATAACCAGGTCGACGGGCTCCTTCTGTTTCTCGATGGAGGCCTTGATGAGTTTAGCAATACTTAGTGGCTCCGGAGAGGGTGCAGTTTCCGGCAGTTCAATATGAATACCAGAGTCCGCACCCATCGCCAACGCTGTGCGGAGTGTTTCGGCAGCCTTTGGAGGGCCAACAGTCAAGACCTTGATTGATTTGACAGCGTCCTTCAGCTTCTCTCGCAGACGGACGGCTTCCTCGACCGCTACAAGCATTTTAGGTCAACTTTCAAAACTCTGATGACCTGTGGTTACGGACCAATTTCGTCAAAAGGGTTCTATATATAAAAAGTGAGAAAGGAGGCACGCGTGAACATGTATGTTGCTTACCATGGAATGTTTGACACTGAGGTCGATGCCTTTCTGGTCTGGGTTGACGCGGATCTTGACCGCATAGTCGACGCACCTGGTATGTGTCAGGAATGGGGTTAAACCAGAGTATATGCGCGTACCTCTTGACGGGTACCAGTACGTTGAGGAGTCTAGTAGATGTTGGCCGCATATTCAAGTCAAACGGAGGGGTGATGCCGGAAGTACCCGAAGGTCGGTGACGCCGTCCTCCCGATTTGGCAGGTGCGACGGAATCATCGAAAACCTCCTCCATCCATCCCTCAAGGTCATTTTCCTCAAGGTGAGCACCCTTTCCCTAGAATCATACATTGGGGTGGGAGAAATCGCACCGGAGATGCTGGATGAGTAGTTGGTGAAAAGAGGTTGGACGGCTTTGACGATGGATTGCGACGGATGCGTTTGGATGGACATGCATCTCCTCCGATTCTCCCACTTCATTCCTCGCCCTCAACACCCTTTTCCTCATAAATATCCGACTAGACCACATCCAAATGGCTACCCCAAAAACTACCAAGGGAAAGACTGCCAGTACGATTGTCTTCCCAGGGTGCTCAATCCTATGTTGACCTTATTTCCAGCCAAGACTCCTTCGAAGGAAACCAAGGCCAAGAATGCTAAAAAGGCCGCTCTCGTCGGAGCCCACTCAACAACCAAGCGAAAGGTCCGGACCACTGTTTCCTTCCACCGACCGAAGACCCTTCGTTTGTCCCGGTCCCCCAAGTACCCCAGGAAATCCATCCCTCATACTCCTCGTATGGACCAATACCGAGTTATTGTCTCGTATGTATCCTTTTTGAATCTAGCTCAACGGCCCCCCTCATTATTTTACTCTCCTCCTAGGCCGCTGAACACCGAGTCCGCGATGAAGAAGATCGAGGAGAACAACACCCTCGTTTTCATCACCGACCTCAAGGCGAATAAGAGGCAGATTAAGGATGCCGTGAAGAAATTGTATGACGTTCAGGCGGCCAAAGTCAACACCTTGATTCGGTACGTGGCACTTTCCCTGTTTCACTGTTGCTCTCCTGACGCATCCCTAGCCCTGATGGAACCAAGAAGGCCTATGTGCGACTGACGCCAGATCACGATGCTCTTGACGTTGCAAACAAGATTGGTTTCATCTGAGCACCCCCTGTATTATGTCGTGTATTCGAACGGTTTTCTTTGCGTTATGGATCGCTATGCTGTGCGATTGTCTGCTGTGATTATTATCTTCGCCCGTACTCCCGCACTAAGGAGCCCCTGGAGTTGTCAAAGCAGGCAGACATCAGCCTTCAGCTTCGATCTGACCTTCTTGACGAGACTACCGTGTCGAAGAGTGTGACACCCTTAATAAAGTTACCTACGAGGGTGAGGCTTACACTTAAGAGATCTCTAACGGTAACGAGAGTATTCTCCACAGTATATCTTCTCGTGTGCACACAGCTTGTGTGGGAGACCAGCAGAACAATCTACAAAGGCTTTCCAGGTATAGACAGTAGTATAAGTACAGCGTATTGAAGGGATTCCGTTACTTTTTGCCATTATGTATAAACGTCGATCATCGATTATACCACCATTAATTAACCAGCCCCCTGGCGAAGTGGAAGAAGTCAACGCTGGAACCACATACACCGTACTTGTAAATCTGTTTCGAATGCGTTCAGGTTGAGGGAGAGCATGAAAGCGATGGAACAGAGACAGAGACTTACGAATCGAGAAGCGACCCAGCTGGAGAAGATAGCCCTCTGGTAGGGCTCGGGTAGTCGGTTCAATAACTCGTCTAATCCAATCTTGTCGACAAGAGTTTTGGGGATCGCCTTCCTCATGACGCCCTTCCTACTGGGGATGTCGTCGAAAAGATCCGAGTTCTCCAACTCTGCTTGAAGGTTGTTCAGAGTGCTTGACAGTTCGTCAGAGATGATAGTACGGGGCTTCGATCCTGAGAGCCTCGCGTGCTCCTTCCATAGGCAATGGAACTCGGCGGCGGCGTTTTCGCTAATCTTTTTTTGAATGTCCCTGACGTAGCTCTGGTAGAATTCGGACGGTTTGCCATCCTTGAAGATCATCAGGTCCAAGTATTCTTCCGTAGTCAAGGCGAGACCGGCGAGCACTTCCAGCGAAGAACTGGTGACGCCGCCCTTGTTGGCACTCGAGTCTTTGAATAAGACGACCTTACGCTGTTCGAGGTAAAGGCGAGCTTGTTGTGTGAAAAACAAATTGGCACCCTCGACGATGTAGCTGAAGTGTGGCTTGCCCTCGGAATCAACGAGACCAGCGACATTGGAAATGTTGACTGCTTCAGGGCTGCTCACGCGGAAAGTATCAGCAGATGCCTCGAATCTGTGATGAATCACCTACCGTCCACCGCAAGGAACGAACAGGTCAGCCTTGAACCTGAGGTGAGCAGAGTTCCTGAAATCTGTGCCATCCAGAACGGTTTCTCCGGCTGGAAGGACAAAAATCAGACAAGGAGGGCGTATCACAAGGGAGCAACCAAACGTACAAGGCAACTTGACATCCTGGTCCTCAATCTTGACGAGGTACCCGTCCTTGCTCAACTTTGACCTGTTGAAGAAGGCAACAGGTTTCCTGGCCTTGGCGAGGCGAACGAGCTCCTCCCTATTAATGCCGACAGGGTCGGCGAGAACACCACTTCCATCGATGACAGCGATAGTCTTGTCACTGCTGAGAAGGATCTCGTCTACAGGCGTGCTAAGCGATCGTTAGGAAAAGATTTCTGGAGGGTATACATACTGGACCCGAGATCTCCGTCTGGACCACCGGTTTGAACCTTGGTAATGTCCTTCTCCCGAAGCCCAAGCTGTTTATAAATTCCGAGTAGGTACTCTCGGATCGACAGCGAGGTCATTCCGTAGGTATCATGAGGAACACCACCAAGCGTTTTCGCGCTCTTTCCTGTGGTGAAAGATTTCCACCATTCGGCACCCCGGGACTTGGCATGCAGGGCAGCCCAGTCCATCATGTCGGCAGTACCCTCTGCATGATTACTCTATAAGTAGGGTCGGAAGAAGGTATTAAATGGAACCTTGCCATCTGGACCAAAGAAGAGTAGTTCGGGCTTTCCGTACAGATCGACGAGGTGCTCCTTGATCCCAGGGCTTTGGCCGGGGATAAGAAGATCCAAGATCGAGTCGACGTATTTCTCGAAGCAGAGCCTCGGGGAAGCTCCAAGACTAGGCAAAATTGTACCCTTGGCACCTCCCTCGGGGATGTCCTTGTTCTTCAAAGTTTGAGTCGAAGCAAGACCATAGTTTTCATCGAACCTGAGATTGGAAAATCAGTGTCTGTGATGGGCTATGGGCCAAGATAATTCATGAGAAACGCACAGCATTCTCTGGTTGATGGAGTAATTCTCCCTGTTCCTTGACATGACAATTCGAATTCCACCTCGTGCAACGTCCCTGAACCTGAGATGGAAACCTCGGAACTCGTTACCGATAACAATGAACATTCCGTGCGGCTTTCGAGGATACTCGATCTCTGGGAGGAATTCCGGGGCAAGCCTGAAAGATAGAGCGACCTTGGTCGGTTGGTAGAAGTTGGTCTTAAGCACGTTCCTACGGCAAGATCAGTCGCCCAAACCTCAAGTTGCGGGGCATCACGAAACGGACTTGTTAAAAATGAGTATGGCTTCGAGGACCTGCAATTCGTGCTTGTTAGAGACCGTCTTGCGAATTTTCTCATGCAAATCCTTGTCAGTCAGCGGCTGGAATGTTCGCAAACGTTGATAGGACAGCGTCGGCCTAGATTAAGGTCAGGATCAATTTGCACGGTGGATAAGGAAAACATACACCAATTGGGCGCTGTCAGATTCTGGGTAATGCGTCATGGCAAAGTTGACGTAGAGAAGTCGGATCTACACCGGTTTAGGTTATTTGACCGTTTCGGAAGTGGAGCTAGTTCACGTACCAACTCAGGGTGAGCGTGGAGGATCTGCTCGATATATTCACGAGTGAAAGTCTCCTCCCTAAACCTTCTCTTGATGTCGTTTAAGACCTCTGCGTGATCGGAGTTGGACTCGTCCAATAGGTTTTTGAGTGCCAGGTAGGATGACCCCAAACGGTTACAGAAGTGTTGGGCAAAAATCCAACCAGAGTCTGTTGGGGTTGATGAGCGATCGATAAGGGTTAAGTGGGAGAGTGACATACAAGCATAGGTAGCCTCTTGCACGGCATGGCCATTACCAGGGACGAAGAAAGGATTGTCAGGAAGACAGTAAAGAAGGGAGGCCTCCTTCATGATTTGGTGGATCGAGTTTTCGATCGGAGGGGCATCCATCACGTTGGGCAACGGGTTGAGGTATAGAGAAATGATGGTGATACCGTTAGAGAACTGTTCTGGTGGGGGGTCAACACGGATTGTTTGGAACAAGGTGGAAGCGGAGCGACTTACCGACATACTTCCTCGCGGAATAAAGTGAATAGAAGTGATAAAGGGTTGACAAGGCGCTGGGTCTCGATTAGTATGAGTGAAGACTAGTCGAACGGTGGCCTCGTACCTGAAGAATTTAGTCGTCCCCCTTCGCTTGTATCCAATTACGAGACGTTTCTCCCTGCTTCCCTCGACTTCAAATACCTCCATCACAGGACCATAACGAGACTCGACATTCCAGAGAACCTGCTGATAGACTTCGAGAGTGTTTTCAGACGCCTTTTCGAGGAAAACGGGGTCTGAAACCGCCCTGATGTCGGTCTTTCTGTAAAGTGTTTGGGGCGGTTAGGAAGGCGAAAGGAAGAGATATAAGGTATGACTAACCCATCGGTGCGGGTAGACACGGGTGGGGGATTGGGGAAGCTGCACTTATTGACAAAATAACACCGCAGTTGCTGCGAAGCGGTCGCTGATATAGATCCCTGTGATCGATAGGTTTCGAGTCGGTATGGCTGATCGGATGTAACGTTATCTAAGTATAGCGCATCAATCCTACGCGACGCGAAAGATTAGATTGGGAGAGGCGAGAGGGGCGGTGAAGATAAAGACCTAGATTCGCAGGTCGCCCCGGGACCTTCGGTGGCCGTCTGACCGGGAGCGCTGGTATGGATGAAGACGGCATGGTTCTCGTCGATCTTCTCCAGGTCGATGACGAGCTTTGTGGGATCATGCTTGGTGTAGGCGAGAACCTTTGCACCAAAGAGGGCGATGATGTGATCCGAGATTACTTGTACGGACTCGTTGCTGAAGTAAGTATCGTCGATACCAAGCTGGGAGTAAAACCAGTTGACTTCATTCGGGACGAGCTCTCTTGGGACGAAACCCTACGATGGGTTTCGATCAAGATTGAGTATGCGGCAGCGAGTTTAGAGGCGATATCGTGTACCTTTGAGGCGACCTCGACCTGAACCTTGGCCCTCTGTTCTTCTTTTCCTTGGAAGACAGGGGTGGTATATCCAGGGAGATTCTGGAGCTTGTTGATGGAAGAGTCGCTGACGCCGCGAGAGATCCCTGGAGGAGTAGGCACATGTAGACTCGATTTTTCAGACATTGGTGAGGGAGGTGATACGCAACCGGATGGGGGGGGGGGTGAATCGATGATGGTGAGGGGGAGAGGAAGGAAGGGGACGATTGTTTATATGTGTTAGCAATGGCTGAGAAATCTATGCCCCGGATAGAGGCGGAGGGCCATCGGGATGTTAATGCCACATTGGGTATTATCCCCTATTATTATTATTTCCCCCCACTTTGAGTTGAATCGGATTTCGAGTTCCATGCGCAACATGCGATTTCTAGTATAGCCGAAGTTTAGTTCCGGGTGAAGAACGTCGAGGGATTCAATTCCTGGTCGTCAGCGAATGGCTGCGTTGCACGTTCTGGATGGACGAGTCGGTTGGCCGGAGCTTGACGTTATTTTCGTGTCAAGGGAGAAACAGCTGACCAGACCGAGGCGGCACCGGCGGCAACGAGTCAACGCGGAGGGGACGTAAACACTCAACGGTCGTGAAACAGGCTCTGTACTACAAGCTACGTAACCCCCAAGCTCCGCCCTGTACGGCCATGATCCGACCATACTTATGTCGCAGTCGTTCCCCGTTCATCCACGCTTGAAGAGATCCGGGTCTTGAGAGCGTCTGCGAGACCGCCTTCATAACCCGTCCCGGGGCGCCAGTTCCCTATGAGGGATAACTAGATGACTAGTGACAGCAGACGACGCTCATAGAGCCTTTGTCCCGGGAAAAAGAGACAGCAGGATTGAACATGGGCAGATATACTTACAGAGAATCCGCTGCCATTAGAAAGAAGAACGCGGCTTCTTGTGTGTGGCTTCTGACCCCAGGGTCTGTTGATGCGTTGCAGGATACTTACACTCACTTGACCGAATGAAATAGAAAGGGCGCGCCGGTCCCATGGCAGCGGTCCCCGGATGGTGCCGTTCGTGAGCGGTAAGAAGGCTAGTTGAATGGGCACACACATGCTTCACCCCGGACAAACCCCACCTCGGACAAACCCCCCAGTCGGAGTCGGAGAAGCGCGAACTATAGAATGGCGGCTGCGGGCGATCCTCCAAAGACGGGATAATTCCAACGAGTGAGATGCGATTCATCATACAGTAGAAATTGTGCTCATCCACGGGGTCTTGACTCTTTGTCCACGGAATTGCCCCCGACGGAGCGGAAGGAAAAAATGTTCAACGTCCAGTCCATAACGCTCCGGTGGCCCTCCGCCCTCCACCCGAGGCATAGGACAGTTATCATACACTTGTCAATTTCGACTGTAGCTAATGATGCACATGTATAGCATCCGTCAACATTCAGTAATACGGTAAGTAGTCATCCACGCCGTCCGAATCGTAAAAGTCCCACAAGCTACGTCCATAAATTTGATAGTGAGCATCGTACTCATTGAGGCTTTGATCGTCGTCGTCGTCATCGTCGTCATCCTCCAAGTGATGGTTGTGGTGAGTGCAAGTGTGCCTATGGTCTTCGCCCTCGTCCCCATCCCAGATAACCTTGTTTACATCCTTTTCGCACTCCCTCACCTGTCTTGCACCGAACCCTATGCAGTTTTGTATCCCCAGCTCTCGTAATCCATACCCAGCTTTCTTCCGGTCACGCACCAGGTTTATCAGTCCGCTCGTCGAAAGTTCATTGCGTTTCTTCCCGAATTTAAAACCAAAAACCACCTCGTGCAGGATAAGGATCTTCAACTTTGGCAGGGGGACGTCATCCGCTCTTATCGTGTTCCGTCCGTCTTGGGAGGTTGAAGGGATAGATTGTTTCCCGCTTGTTCCGAATCCCTGTCTGCCACCTTAAAAAGATCGGAGACACATAGTTAGTCCGTTTTTTCTCCGAACTCATATTTGCAAATTACCTTTCCCACCTCTGGTCTTTCCTTTTTGCTTCTTCGACGTAGCAGTGGTCTCTGTCCCCTTCCCTTTACCCTTCTTGCCAGCCTGTTTGTCCTTGCCTGGAGGGCTGGGTAGTTCCAGTGCTGCGATAGCCCCAGGTCCTGAACTCGCAGCGAGGCATAGCTCCTCTACCCTCCGGACTTGACTGAACAACAACTTGCTTTGTTCCACGGTAAACTCCAGGGATTCAAGAGAGAGATCCCGGAGGTTGTCTAGCGGCAGGAATTGGAAAATCTCCATCGATAACGGTTTCTTGTCCTGGTATGTCTGAATGTGAAGATTCATAGGCGAGAGCGGGATTTGTGAAGGCGTCGCCTCCGCTACAAGCGCCTTCGGTGAGGTGGAGATCGTCAACACTGTTGTCTGCAGATCGTCGAGGGACAACCGCAGACCGTCGATCCTGCGCTCCTCCCAGGCCTCGGATAGGTAATAGCTACGGAGGAACGGTTTGATGCTCGGGACAATCATGTCACTTGAAGATCCCGTAGCGTCCACCGTGATGGATACATATTGTAGCTCGGGAGGCAGCTTCAAGTGTTCCAATAGGCGCATAATCGGAAGTAGGTCTCCCATGAGCTGGAGGCTCCGAAGATCAGGTAGTCCTAGACAACCCCTTCCACCTCCGGTGTCATCCGACTGGGGAAGCGCCCCGTCCTCGAGGATCAACGTCTTCAGTCGTGGATTACGCCGAAGGAACGACAGCAATTGTTCCGTCTTGGGACGATTTGCATTCGGCGGATTTCGAATTGTCAGATTGGCGATAGAGGAGAGGGATGAAAAAGAGGTGTCCCAATTGATGCTGAGATTGACGATTTCCAGTGTGTGGAGTTTGGGAAAGGACAGGGAGAAAAAGCGGCTTATGCGTTCGAATGTCTCATAGCCAGACATGGCGCCCATACACGAGATATTGAGTACAAGGTCTTCGAGGTTCGAAGTGTTTCCGTGGTCGAGGACCACTCCAAAGTGTTTGAGGAACTGCTCCAACCACGAGGCATGTCCCTTGAAATCAAAGGAACGCAAGCGCCTGAATGTATCGAAGCTGGTAAAGATGGGCTCCAAGATCCCAAGGTGGATGGGACGATTTCGTAGGTGGATATCCAACGGAGCGTTCTTGGAACGCAAGTGGAGGATTGGCCATGCATCGATGCAACCTCCCGGCCATGTGGACCATAGCTGAGGAGTTTCGTATGCTACCATTTTCCAGTACCAGCAGACATAGATGAAATCGAAAGTCCGTGCAGCGTATCGGGAACTGTGGTTCAACTTGCCACCGATGCAGAAGAGGAAGATTTCAGAAAGGATTTCCGAGGGGATGCGGAAGACGGCTAGCTTGGCGTTAGACTTTCTGCGGAGTCGGATGATCATGTCCTCGAACGCTTTGATCTGGGTAGAATACACGTTCAAGATATCTTGATTCGGCTCCTTGAGATTCCTGGACGGACTTTAAATTCCATATAAGCTGCAGATGAAAGGACTCGAGTTTACCATGACTTCCCCGTGATCAGGGCCGAATACTCGGGGATGTGCTGAGGACCCTCCAAGTTTACCTTCAGGAAGTCGATTGGCGGCATCGCGTGAATAGGAGGTTTGGTACAGCTGTGGCGGGTGTTGGTAACAACCGCAGCGCTACAAGCCGGGCACAGTCCCGGTGCTTACAAAAGCGATCGGATGACGTCACAGAGGACCCTCACATCTGAACGATACTCATCTCAAGGTCTGCAATTCTACGTCGAGCATAGATGTGGCTGCGTTGTGTACTCTCTGACCACCCTTTGGTCTCCGCTGTCTACGTCGGATGTTTCTTCGCTACTGTCGGCGCTGGGTAAGACAATTCTCGTAGCCCAGGAACGCCATCCCAGATTGTGTATCGGCGTTGCGCGCTGTCAAACGTCCGGAACAGAAGCTGGCGCTGAATCTCATATAAAACGCAGCCTCGGTTTGGTCGCGCGAGCTGTCCTCGAGTTAGACGGGGCCTTTTTGCCTTCTACCTCTGACCTATGCTTGGGAATCAGGTTTGGTGCGAGATCCGCGCATCGATTAGTTACTGTACAGTCTGACCGAATGGCCCCGGCCTCAATTCCAACAGGTGTGTACCGTATTTCAGCCTAGTTGATAACCGAACGCATTGGTTTCCAGCTCCGCCGATCTTCGCGTTGTCATGAAGGATGAAGAAAACCGGACACACGCAAGCGGGGCGGGGCGCAAACGTTTCAACCCCAATCTTTCACCGCGGGCAATGAGGTGTTTATCCACTAAATAATTGATTGTTTTATGCTGAAGTTTGATCAGTTCTTTCGAGATAAAGACGGATGATTGGAACCCCCTTGAAACTGCGGCAATGATATAGGCGGGAGCTGCTCTCATTGGATAACGTATGACTCTGCTTAATGCTTTTTCACTCGTTCCGTCCTTTGGATACTGATTCAAACTTCACCGTCAGCCCAGGATTTCTTCAACGAGTAAATGCTCCGTTGCCCCCAATGCTTGGGTCGATCATACCAATGAACAATTGACTGAGTCCATTCTATCGTACGTTCGATTCCGTAAAATAGTCCGACGCTGAGTTTTGTGTGACCTTTCTACCACCGTTCCCAAGAAGATCGAAGCTCCCCAGCTCGGGCTTCTGAGATATGAACACAGTTATCGGGGAGTTGTAGAAGGCCTGTCTGAGGTGTGGGTACCTGAGAACTACTTGCCGCGCGTTTGGGTGTCGTGCATCCTGGTCCATCCTGAACTCCTCTCTTGAACTTGGGTAAGCTGGCGGGTCCCCAAAAGCTGTAGGATGGAGCAGGTCATCCGTCTTCGAACTTTTGATGAACCCCCTTCACCAGTTTTTTTTCAAGCCTTCACTTACTTTGTGGTAAAGTAACTACTCCTCGACCGTGATCGTTCCGAACCTGTAGCAGTTCGAACGTTGAATTCGTCGTCTTTGCGACCGTACCCTCTAATCAGAAGAAGCATCGCATCTCTCGGATCAGGCCCCAGAATCCCAACTATCCGTTCAACTACTAGGCAGGTCCCTAGTTCTGATGTTATGCGTGTTACACTCGGTCTGTTCCGCCTGGCAATGGGCGGGTTAATCCAAATCCACAATGAACTTTGGGATCTTTCCTTGATGAATGATCGTCAGCTTGAGGAATTCATCGATGTGCACCCTCTAACTTCGAACTCGCAGGCATCCTCACAGCCAATCAATCGAATGGCTGACGATATACGTTGTATGGCCGGACTCAGAGATATCTCTCAAGGCATTGCTCGATCATGTCTGGGCTTCGTGGGTAATGTGTCTGTGCGGTTTACAATTCCCGTTTACCTAACAAAATGGCCCCAACATGTTTACGATCTGGACGCCTAGGAAATGACATTCCCGTGCATGATCGAGGAAGCCTAAACGATATTCCCTTAAGGAAGCAACAGCCTTGGGGAGGGCCGGGCTCGAATCAAGCCACTATTAATGAAGTATTAGTAGAATGAATCGATTACGGCTGCATCAATCGAACGAACCACGTTTTACACTGTGCCGCTCGTCCACGATACATAAACTTCAGGTTCCAGATGGGATTCCGCCCTCCCTTGCACAGCTCTTCCCTATTCGACGCCGCCCCATCTTCTCCTTGTCATTCCCATGCAACTTTAGTTTTATATCCTGAACAACGCTCACACATAACCTCGAGCTATTGTTTGTCCTTCAAACCCCCTGCATGTCGTTTAACGAATCGTTTGATGCGGTCGTGGATCCCAAAACCGTGGATGAGATTGAGAGGGAGTTAAGTGCCATGTATGTGGTTTATCAAGGTCGGAAGAACAAGGTACATCGTCAAAGCTGACACATCTGCGGCTTTTCAGCAATTCGACGATTGTGTAAGTTTTCTTCCATTCGACGATACGCCCGTGACCCCTCCCTCAGCTTGTCGGTTTCGCTGGTTTCACCGTTTTGGTTTACGATCGCCTCATCATTTTCGCGCTCGAGGTTCGCCCATCCCCCATTTCGGCAACGTCCGCTGGCTGAGATCGCGTTACAGGTGCAATACGTCTGGAAGAGATTGTGCGGCCCTCGTAAGCTGTTTTCTATGAATTAATTCGGCCCTGGAACTCACCTGTGTTTCAAAGTTGTATACTTATTCCTGCTTGTAAGTATGAACCAGATCGTCCGCTCATCAGCGTACGGTTGACGAGACCCGCAATCTGATTCCCTTGGGGTTTATCGTGGGCCCACACGGTTCGCCTTGTCTGCTATCGGATCTCTCCATCTCTCTAATCTTCCTGCAGCATAACCGTCGAATTGGGACCCTGAGGTACACATTCATTTCGCTCACAATAGTCTCAGACGTAAGGATCAAATTGTCGCCAAGAGGGAAAAATCGTTCAGCAGGCCTCCCTAGGTGCGCCAGATACGTCCGCTGCGGGGGTGCCACGACGGCGATTGGTATCAATGTAGTTGGGCTAATGATGTTCCTTCGGTGCGCCTCAGTCACTGCGTTGGTTAATTCCCGTGTTTATCGGGTTTCAGGATAAAGGCGCTATACCACAAGAAAAGGATGATCGTCCGGTCCGTTGCAGCATTACTCGCTCTTGAGTTTGGTGTCAATGCCTGGCTGCTCTTCTACGACACGTGTAAGAAGAGCTCGTGTCAATATCGAACGAGGGTATTGACATTGCCCTGTTTCTAGCCGTTCCTCACAATGGCCCTAGGTACCGTGCGTGTGGTTCGCTCTCAACTTTGTCTCCGAGGCATTCTGATACAGCGTTTATAGCATGCACCATGGTTTTTGAAGCGAAAATGTGCGTGGTACTGACCACAGGGGTTAGGAAAACCCGCCAATTTACACCTTGCCCCACAGGACCAAAATGGCCGCGGCATCTGCTTGGCTGCCTCTCCTATACGATACGGTTATAATGACTCTCACCGCCTACAAGGCTTTCCCAACTCGGACCGCTCCTGGTTACTTCCACAGTCCAATCTTGCAAACCCTTCTAGCCGGAGGGATAATTTACTACAGGTGAGGCGCCTCGCCATCAAGCCCCTATCTTCTCGCTCCTAACACTTTTCCTTGTATCGTCTGTGATGTGGCTGTTTCACGGATAGTGTAATTTTCTCAATCACCCCCATCCTCGCGATCGCGGCCGCTGTTGCGCCGCCCAGCATACAGAATACAACTGCACAGTGAGCGTCGGGTCTCCTCGTGGTTCATTGATAGCGCTCTTTATGCTGAAGACGATTCTGCGACCAAGGCTTGAGTTCCTGTATGTTAACATCGCATCAAACCCGCTCGTTGTAGGGTGCTTACCGCTGACTTTATGCCGTTGTACGCATCTCGTTAATCTCCAACATGACGGTGCGTTCATCCCACCTATTTCGAAAGTTTCCGATTCCATCTGCTCACCTTCCCACCAAAATCACAGGTAGCGATGATGTCGCGAATTACGATCGACTTGAAAAAACGCGCCAAAGATCACGTCCACTACGATCCTTCGAGACATCGACCAGCAGTGTTGGACGAGAGTGCCCCGCACTGCTATCAACTACCTAATATACGGTTCCGCGATATAATCACCGGGGGGAAGAGTATGGTGCCCAAGATGAACACTAGGGTCCCTCGTGAACCCACGTGTAAGGGGAACTCGAGTAGTTCCGATACCCTCCGACGCAGGCACAGTCCTCATTATTCAGGGAGCCACCGCTGACGAAACCCTCTAGTGGACGGGGAACTTAGATGGCAGTTAGAGATCTCGGTCTCACGTCTACCGAAATCCACCTGAATAGTCAGTAGGCACTCACCAAACCGGGCTCCCACCTTTTTCCGACTGGACTCATTCAGATATATAGCAGAACTTATCTATTGGATGCCGGAAATCCCCTACTTATCTCGGATTGCCACTCATGTTTCGCAAACTTGATTCTTCATGTACTCATGTACTACAATACGAGAGAGAAAGGAAAAGCTGGATTTTATACCAAACCGAGGGTAGAGAAGTACCGACATCATACATGAGAGAGAGGGAAACCGAGGTATGATCGTGTAACCTTTCTACACTCCAAGCATGTCGGGGTGAATCAAGGCTAAACAGTCTGTGGGAGATGTTCAAGTTTAGGAAAAGAAGTAATCGAACAGGAGAAGCGAGGGAACGGAGAAAAAAGTGGAAGGCATATACAAAGATAAGAAACCGGGAGATTAGCAAAGGGTCCTCCCTGAAGCTCAAGGTATTTCTCGCATTGTCGAGGGGGAAGGGAGACGTAACCGAGATTAGGCGGAGGTGGTAGTAGTGGTGGTAGTAGCCCCAGCTGGCAACTCGACGTTCATCTTCTTCCTGACGATTTCGAAAGTCTTCAACATCTTCCTCCGCGCTCCCAGAGCGGCAACCCCTTTCGCCTCGAGCTGATCCTCGTCTAAAATGACCATGTCCCTCCAGCTCATGCCCTCGAAGTTGGGTGTATACTTGTGTAGTCTCAGCGACCTCAACCAACCGGGGACGTCCTCAAGAAGTTTGGGGTCAACCTCCTCCTCATCCTTCTTGTCCGTCCGGCCACTGACACTCGACTTTACACCGGGACTCCTAATGCTCCTGGTCGCTTTCTGGTTCGCAGCGTGTTGCTGTTGCTGTTGCAGAGCCGCCATTTGGAATGGACTAAATTGTCCAGCGGCAGCCATCTGAGCCGCAAGCAGCTGAGCTTCAGGCGACATCCCCATCATGTTCAACATGTTCATGTTCATCCCAAACGGCGAGACCGGCATTCCACCCAGCATGTTTCCACTTGGTAGTCCCATGCCAATACCAGGACTGCCGAGACCCACATTGAATCCACCGATACCAACTCCAGCAGAGTTCAAACCACTGTCATCGTTGAACCTGCCGATGCCAGAGGAGAGCGCCGGGCTCCGTAAAGTAGATCCCCAGTTTCCAGGCCCGGGTTGGTTGCCATTGGCGTTGTGATTAGGACTGTTGTTCGTGCCGCTGACGTTACGGAATCGACGTTCACCGCCGCTCTGCTGGTCCTCCGAGTGCTGTTCGCTGTTGCTGACGACGCTGCTGGCCTTGGACGGCCGGCGGTACTTCTTGGGATCTTCCATGAGTGGAACACGATTGCCGGAGGTCCAGTCGTTCAGCTTGTTGACAGCGGCATCGAGGTTTTGTCCGTTGCGTTGCTGATCCTTGTTCGTATTTTGGAACATGGGAATGAGAGGGGTGTTGACCATACTGGCCCAACTGTCGCCAACAATGGGAGAGAGAGCGTCAAGGCCATCGCTAGGGCGGGTAGCGCGGAAGGAGTTGGCAGCGCCGGAGAAGTCGGTACTCTTAGGACGTGACCCGGAGGGCGGGGGTTGCAGGGTGATCTCCTGAGCGGGAGAAGAAGGACGCTCGGCAACTTGACCCAGTTGGGAGGCACCAGAACTCCAGGTATTGCGGTTATCAGCGAGAATGGGGGCAGAGATACGATGTGCAGCGTTGCTGGCCTTCAATTTTGCACGTTGCTGCGCGAGAGTGTTGGCGGCATCCACGTTTCCCTGACCCTGAAGGGTAGCAGAGTCAGGAGACAGGAAGTTATCTCCCGAAGAAGTGCGAGAGGGCCCAAGGTTGAAGTTGCGAGTAGTGGGGGAAGCAGCAAAGCCGGGGGACTTGAGGCTCATACTGGCAAGTTTCGCTTCCATTTGACTCTGCATGGAACCTACGATTATTCAGGGCGGGTTGCGTGAACCGAAAGCGAACCGAGACTCACCACCCATAGCGGGACTGAGGAGAGCAGTCATGGGATCAGACCTAGCCATTTGCTGTAGAACGGTAATGAAAAAGCGAATTTGGACCTGGGTGGAATGCTGGAGAAGACTGTACAAAGCGGCTGTGCGCTCTGCTTCAGACAAAACTTTGAACCCTTGATAAAACGCATGTCAGATAAGGCATAAGGTAAGGGATTTCAATGGGCGCTTACATTGTTCAATGGCACTCAATTCTTCTTTGAAGTTAACATCAAGAGAGGCGGCAGCCATTTCTTCCTATTAAGGTTAAGTACGGGCGGGACCCAAGATGGGCGGAGACGACAAACCAAGGTGACTTCGTAGTTTTGAAGATTCTCGAACCATGCGTCAAGAGCCTCAGCTGGAAGGGAAACGGAGATGAGACCGATGAGCTGGATCTGGAAAAAAACATGGGTACTAACCCTCGGGGGTTTGGAACAACCCGTTTCCACCGACGAGCTCGCTCGTGGGTCTGGCGCTACCAGAGACACCGCCAGGACGTGGGGAACCGACAGTCAAGCCGGCAGAGTTGTTGCGGGAGGTGGGACCCATGGACTGACGAGAATTCTTGTTCTCGCCCGAGGCGTTCGGCCTGGGAGATACGCTTGGACTCGGCGGTAGAAGAGAAGCCATTTGAAGATGAAAAAGCCCGCTTGTTGGAAGAGATTTGAGGAAGAAAGGGGGGTGGATGAATAGGGTGGTGTGGGATAGGACGGGGGCGACTTCGAGTCGGGGTGTTAAATGGGAAGATTGGAAATCTGAGAGCTCTGGCTTTGTGCTATATGCAGAGAGAGAGGATTCCTGCGGACCTGCCGGTCAAAACGACGGACGATGTCGACCAGGGAGGAGGAGGTTGTGGTGGAGGTGGAAAGAAACGCGTATCGTATTTATCATCTTTTTTGTTCTATCACCCGTCGGATTTGGCCGTCCCGAGTAACAAACGTGGTCATGATTTCAGGGACATGATACTCATCTCCAGACTTATCTACATAGGGCCGCAAATGGGCAAAGACGCTCTCTCTCTCTCTCACCCTCCGATGTTTACCAGCCATCGCACGGATTCAACGTTTGAAGAGATCCCCATCATGTTGGTCGTCTCGTCCACCGATCAAGACAACATTCTCCATACTCACAGCTTCCCACTCACCGCCCCATAGAGACCTCGGGGATGCCACGAATCCTGACCTAGAGGTCAGGAAAGCCCTCGCCACCCGCATCCGTGACGCCTGTATCAACGTCGGCTTTTTCTACGGTTCGGTCTTTCCCTTCACCGCCCTCAGCCCCGTCTCATTATCTTCAGTAAGCAATCACGGAATTCCCGAATCCGCGATTGAACAGATTCTTGATGCTGCAAAGAGTTTCTTCGCTCTGCCCTTGTCGATAAAAGAAGAGGTAGTTAAACCCAATCATCTCTCCACTCTTCCGCATTGACCGTCCCTGCAGCTTGATATTCACAAGAGCCCTAGTTTCAAGGGCTACACAGGTCTTCTAGGGGAGAATACTAATCCTGAGAACCAAGGAGATCTTCACGAGGGTTTCGACATCGGTTGGGAGGACTCTGTCACGCACGCCATTCGCAACGAAGGAGGTCTAGATGGAAAGAACGTCTGGCCTGAAGGATTACCCGGCTTCAGAGATAAAGTGATGGACTATTAGTATCCATCTTCAACCCTTTTGCTTTTTAATTGTTGGTCTGATTTGCTTCTACCATACTTAGTCATGCCGCTATTTCCCTGGGAAGACGTTTGTTCCCGCTGTTTGCTCTGGCATTGGACATCAACGAACACTTCTTCGACGACAAGGTCCGTCGTGATCATCGCTCCTTGATCTCAACCTCCTCAGTAATATTGCACAGACAACGAAGCCGGCTGCAATCATGAGATTGCTCTATTACCCTCCCCAGGCTGGACCCATTGATAACCGGATCGAAGGAATCGGTGCACACACTGAGTGAGAACTCCTGTTCAACCCGAACGTCACCACAACTGAGCTACTGATTGCCTTTACTCTCAGCTACGAGGTACTGCAGAGGAGTGACCATCGTTCCGCTTGGCTAAAATAACTGGTTCTCTAGTGTTTCACCATCCTCTGGCAAGACAACGTACAGGCGCTCCAAGTACTAAACGCTAATGGTAAATGGGTAAACGCCGTCCCCATCCCAGGCACCTTGGTTATAAAGTAAGCACGTCTCCTCCCGCCTGATGCGGGCGTGACCTCCCACAACGGCCTCCTGACCCTTTTAAACAGCATTGGGGATCAATTTGCGCGTTGGACAAGTCAGTTATTTTGCAAACCCATTCAGAGTTATAACCTCATATTTGATCATACCGTGCCTCCATATCCTTGTTCCTCCCGTGTTCCCACGCCATTCATGCTTTGTATCCGGCCCGGCCTTTGATAGACGATGTGTTCAAATCTACCGTTCATCGGGCTGTGAACGGGTCCGGAGTAGAGAGGTATTCGATACCACTCTTCTTCGGCTCAAACTATGATGCCAAATTGGAGGTGCGTTTCTGCTGCGAGTTGCCGCTTCGGCCATCTCTTCTTGCCTTCTTTTCTCCCTGGCGCTTTCCGTTTCCGTGCCTTTTCTAAAGAGGCGTCTGATTAGGCAATCCCGTCGTGCTGTTCGGAGGAGTTCCCCCCAAAGTACCCAGTAGTTACGGCTGGCGAGTACGTCAGGTCTAGACTGGAAGAGACGTATGCGCACTCCAAGAAATAATGCAGGCTGTGCAGGGAGGATAAAGGAATCCGGACCTTGGGCATCTTACGCAAGGCTCTTGGGTTATCTTGAATTAGGAATAGGTGCAACCCAGCTGTTTGGCAGACGAGACCCTTACTGTGAAAAAATCTACGTTATCTTTCCAAATCCATCAAGTTTGGGACGGGGATCCGACGTAGACAAGGACGTCCTCGCCAGTCGGGATTAATCATTAGGTTTTCGTTCAGCGCCAATCGCTCGTACCCCAGGACACCAGAAGCATACAAATACCCCCGGAATGTACCTTCCCTAGCATTCAACTCCCTTTCCTTCTCTCTCTCTCTTCATCTACCATCCCCTTCTTATTTTCGTATATATTCAATCGAAAATTATGCCTCTTGGATCCAGAGGACCATCGCCGTTACGAACCACCCCGTACTCCCTCGGAGTCACATACAAGCTCGATGATACCGCACACTCCCCCTTAGACAAGGCCGCCCACCCAGTCTTGCATGAGGGTCGTGTCGCGGTTATCACGGGCGCTGGGAGCGGTATCGGTCGAGCTGCAGCAATAGAGCTCGCAAAGTGCGTCGACTTTCCTTATCGCCTCGTTTAGTGTTTCTTCCCCCAAGAAACACCCCAGGGGATCCATATCGCTGATTCGTTTTTCTTTCTCACGCCTCTCCTCCCGCTTAGGCTCGGGATGAAACTCGTCTTGGCGGATGTGGACGAAGAGGGCCTGCAACAAACTACTAATGAGGTTTCCTCAATCGTCGGCGCGTCCAACGTCCTAGCTACCCCAATCGACGTCGCGAACCTCAATGAAGTCGCAAAACTCAAGGAAAAGGTTTTCGACACCTGGGATGAGGTTCGGCCCCGTGCATGCGTCCTACAGAGGTGCTTATCTGCTGATATACCCGCGCGCTTATAGGTCGCAGTTCTAATTAACAACGCCGGTGTTGCCACATTGGACGGTAAGAAGGGAACGTCTTGGGAGAACAGAGATGTATGGACAAAGGTCTTCGACACTAACGTTGTGGGGTATGTCTTTCTTTGTCCCAGAACAGCGCGATCTTATTGAAAAGCTTCCCTTGTGGTCCAGTGTTCTGAACGTTCAGCACACGTTTGTAAAGGTACGATGATGAAGCGATCCTGCTCGGTGACTATACTTCCAGGGGTGGAAAATCTTCATCTCACCTCGGTGGGTGGTGGATTCCACATTCATCGCCCTCGATCGTCGAGGAAGACAGCGCCCTTGGTGTCCCTGACTTTGGCCCGAACAGTCGATGTTATACCAAGAAAATCCCAGCGTTGTGATCAACACAGGTTCTAAGCAAGGAATTACCAACCCTCCGTGAGCATCCAATATTCAATTTGTCGCCCTGTTGAACCCATTCGAACGGTATTCAGATCAAACCCCGCATACAACATGTCAAAAGCCGCCGTAAGGTCTATTACGGAGAGCTTGGCTCACGAGTTGCGGAGTCAGCCCGATCCACGTATGACCGCCCATTTATTCATGTATGGTTCTGCATCTGTTCGGTCCTGAACTTGTTTGATGTGTCGTTTACAGCCCTGGGTGGACATACACCGGGCTCACAGGTGCTCCTATAGTTGGAATCGGCGATAAACCGGACGGTGCATGGTCCGCCGAAGAAACCGTCCTTTTCATGCTCGATAGGGTTCGCGCTGGCGATTTCTATATCCTTGTCCCCGACAACGAAACCCGACGCGAGGTTGATGAACTCAGGATTATGTGGGGAGCCGCAGACATCACTGAGGGCCGACCAGCCCTGAGTAGGTGGCACCCCAGCTACAAGGCGGCGTTCGACGAGTACATGAAGGATGGTCTCGCTCAACTCGATTAAGGGTTCTGAAGACATAGACGAGGGCGAAATATGGGTGAAAAACGAGGGAAGTAGACACGATGGAGGATTGAAGGAGCCGCGGATAGCGGCCCGTAGAATGTAATACAGTCACAATACGCGGGTGGAGGTGTGTCTTGTTCCTCAGTCGTCTACATAAATGGAGCAATGGTTGTACAAGCCGTTCACTTGGGAGATGGAGGGAAAGGACTAAAGTTTCCTATTCGATTGGTCGCGGGTTGCGGAAGACCTAAGTATGATTATATGAGAATGCCGGATCTCAGTCAATAACCCGGCGCGATTTCTCGGAGGACAGGACTACACAACGGAAACACATATCATATCGGAGTCAGGGCCCAATTCTGCCCTGTGCTATGTTGGTCACCCAGGAGGTCAAAGCCGAAGCTGTTGCGGTTGGACTCTGACGTTTCGACGCCTTGGACTCTGGAGAAAACCGGAGAGACTGAACGAATCGTCCCCGTCGGAGATCTCGCTATTTACCCATCCAGCTAATCCATCCGTTGTGTACGTAGCCCCGCGTATAAGGTAAACGTGAGGCCCAGCAGTGGAGCTTAATGAACGGGGGAGACATTGGCGACTATCTCTGAAGTTGTCGACCTATCTTGGGAGCTGAGAGTGCCGACCTGTACACAGATTCAGTGAGATATGAAACCCGATAGGAGCCTCAAACTTGGCTCGAGCGTGACCACGGGTGGCTTTGTGGTTGGAATGGGTAAAGGTGATCAGTGCGTCAGTATTCCCAACCGAAACCGTCTCTGGGATCTGTCTGGGTTTTCAGGACACGGTGCTTGGGTAAAAGGACGTAATACTAAACCTCAGTGGCGACCCACTAAAGAGCCCAGGGATGAGCTTGACTTGATCGGGAAGGACGGAGTTCCTGCGAGTCAGCTTGCAAAGAGGGTTAATGTTGACAAGAGTCGATTGCGTGAGTCTACAATGCGTTGACTTGCCTTGTGGGGAGTTATGGACTTATATTTATTTAGGATATGTCATGAGGATGCTCGCGAACCGACAGATTTTCCGTGAGACGGAGTATGGGTCAGACGCTTTCATGAACAACGTGGACCGACCGGTCAAACTGTTTGATGATTGCCTGAGGTCATTGTAGTGGACCTTTGACACGCTGTCCGCCAATAGTTATAATCACATAGATTTCGGGGGTTATGGGCGGGGGTGGGGGGCATTTTTTCGCTGCGTGTTTGAGTGTACAAGGTTCTTAGGAGATTTACGATGTTACTTACTCCCATCC
>Ga0307512_10000720_pt1 | contig 49066 bp, 56 predicted proteins | sample 14_EM_MG_FD_200267 | JGI IMG/M metagenome (GOLD analysis project Ga0307512, IMG submission 200267) | Populus trichocarpa ectomycorrhiza microbial communities from riparian zone in the Pacific Northwest, United States - 14_EM | ecosystem: Host-associated > Plants > Roots > Unclassified | place... | reverse complement strand
TGACCACTTGCGTCGCAAGACAACCCGTGCACGTCGCACCTTAAGGCCCTTGGACCTTAACACAAGTCAGGCTTTACCAGAACACTCCTTGAAACATAGGAACAAGTAGCAAAAGTGGTGGCAATCATACTTTTGGGAGACCTCACAAACGAACGTAAAAAGGTCAACAGACGGCAGGTCAACAATCTCCCTAGCCATGTCAAAGGAACAGCATACTTCGAGGACTACTCAAGGACAGGAGGGTCACTCAACAAGAGCACCGGATACTACATTGACAGACCCGATCAAAAACACTGTGCAGTTGAATTTATCGAAGTCGATGGAGAAGACCATTGGACAGCTCTCCATTGGAACAGCGTTGAAGAGTTTTGGTACACAGCCAGAGCAGCACTTCTCCCCAGAAACAACAAGTGGAACCTCGGTTGGTGGAGTCTTGATGATCCCCAACACCCCGACTATGTCGACCCAGAACAATTCGCGGAGACAAGTGAAGGACCACACCTCCCAATCGAAGCACACCCAGGTGCCCAAGAAGAAATCCTCGCAGGAGGAATCCACCACATCGCTACTCTCCAAGGAGCATCGCCACTATCTCCTCAAGAGCCTGTCGAGACCTACTACTGTTTTATGGGCAGCAGGCAGCGACGACGAAGTATTTGTGGTGGAGGTAACTGATCCAGAGGAGGACTTGAGATAGAGCAAGGAGTAAGACAACAACGGTAAGTTGTGGGGGCTCAATGGTGGGGGTAGACAAGAGAACAGTCTGAGGACTGTTTGCTCAATTTCACAGGTCTTATATACTAATACAGGGTGGTCTGTGCGTACATGTTTAGGGCAGGCATACATACTCAAACGGGCGGCCCATACTTTAGAGCAGGTACAAATACAGGTGACGGGTGGGCGACCTTACTGCGCTCCTAGGTCTTGTGACTTGCTTGTTGACTTGTTGATCCGTTGATCATTCCCACGGTCTTCCACGTGCTGATCAATGGACTAGGCACGTGTCTGAAGCGCGCACGATCAGGTGATCGTGTAGTGACTTGTGATCAAGTTGATGACCAATCCCTTGGTAGGTCATGTGATACTTTCCCAGGGTCACGTGTTCATATATCATGTGATCCCAAAGTTGTTGAGATGTCATGTGATTGAACACGTGACAGGTCAGGTGATAGTTTCCCAGGGTCATGTGGTCAAAGAGTAGATTCTACCACGTGACTATACTTTAATCTAGGGGCGGCTTTGGGGGAACTTGGGCTTGGGGTTCTTTGAATGCATGATGTCGCGGACTCCATCCTTGACACTATCCCTCACATTTGCAGATTGTATCACACACCTGAGCGTGCTCTGACCATGTCCAAGCTCTTTGCAGCATCAATGTCTGACACCCTGCACGAAGTCCTCTGCATTGCACAGCAGCGTCGTCATCCCTGCATGCATCAGATGGCAGTGCAGCAGTACTGGTGGCAATGTGGAAGCAGGAGAGGCAAAGGCAGTGCAGGAGATTATATTACCCGTTGTTGGTGGAGAGGACAGCATCCCACATGCACTTTGGGAGCAGCTTATGGATATTTAGAAGGGGCGCATTGAGTGGGAGGGGTGGGGTGTGTGCAGTTGCTGATACCAACATCATGTCCTGACGATACTAACATCATGTCCTGATGACACTGACATTACATCTCAACAATACTGACATCGCATCCTGATGATATCGACATCGCGTCCTGATGATACCAACATTGCATCCTAATGATACCTTACTATAGATCTCTTAGGTACTCAAATGTGTATATATACCATGCCTCCTGCTCTTGTGGAGTGCATGCAAGAATCTAGCCTTTAGATGTTCTCTTCTTTTCCTTGTGTGATTGCCCCCCTTTGTTTGACAGAAGCAAGAGCGCATAAGCATTGCAGGCTGGTTGGGCCCAGAAACTGTTTTTTATTTATTTTCTTAAGTGTGTACAAAGTCCAGCCCTAAACATATTGGGATGGTGGGTCAGAGACTCAAACATGATGGAGGTGCTAACACCATGCTGATAGGTCCCCAAGACTAAGGCAGCTGATTATTTTCACCATTATTGTATTTTCGCAGGAGGGAGGTTTCAAAGTTGACCATTAATCAACAATTATTTTTCTTATTATGTTGACCATTAACCAAAATTTTCCACAAAAAAAGACATAATGAACAAATTAATAGAACAAATAATATCATAATTAATGGCATGTTTGAAAGGCCCTATTGAGCAGGAAGACAACAATGTAAAGGCTAAGGGGCTCAATGGTAGGGGTAGACAAGAGAACTGTTACGATCCGGTTCTACCCCATTTTATTTTCTTTTACCTTACTTCTTTTCCAGTCACGTGACCTTGAGTGTCACCTTACTTTCTCATGTGACTTATGTCACATGGTCAATCACCTGACCTTTTATCACATGACCGTCTTATTGTTCTAACCAGTTCATTGTTCTCTTGTCTTGACTGCCTATTGTTCACGTTTCCCATTGTCTCCACCTTATTGTTCTCGACCTTATTGTTCTCCAAAGGCCATTGTTCGCCTCCTTAGGATGCTTAGTCAGGTAGCTGCCTCAGTAGTATATAAGCTCGCTTGTATCGTAGAGAGAGGCCTTAAGCCTGACTTGGTTTTCTATCCAAGTGTTGTTGCTCCTCAAACCTTTCTTGTGTGCCCTTCTCCTCTCTCTCTATCTCATCTCCCTTTGGGTCGTCTCTAGAAATCCTTTAGAGACTCTACCTTTACCTCCCTTACTCTAAGACGTCCGTCTTAGGGAAACTCTCTCAACTATTACCAACGTCATTAAGGGTGCCAGTCCCTTGTGATCACTTGCGTCACAAGACAATCCGTGCACGTCGCACCTTAAGGCCCTTGGACCTTAACAAGAACAGTCTGAGGACTGTTCGCTCACTTTCACAGGTCTTATATACTAATACAGGGTGGTCTGTGCATACATGTTTAGGGCAGGCATACATACTCAAATGGGCAGCCCATACTTTAGGGCAGGTACAAATACAATAGGCAGGTGGGCTATAGTGCTGCACACTAAAGTCTTGTGACTTTGTTGATTACTTGTTAAACCATTGATTGTTCCCATGGTCTTCCACATGCCAATCAATGGACTTGGTGCACATCTAAAGTGTGTCTGATCACATGGTTGTGTGACTGCATGTGATCATGTTAATGACCAATCCCTTGGTAGGTCATGTGATATCTTCCCAGGATCACATGCTTGGAAGTCACATAATATCAAAGGTGTCAAGGTGTCATGTGACTGAACATGTGACAGGTCAGGTGCTAGTTTCCCAGGATCACATGGTTGGAGAGTAGTTTATACCACATAACTATAACTTGGTTTAGGGGCAGGTTTGGTAAGACTTTGTCTTTGGATTCTTTGATTGTGTGATGTCACAGGCTCCGTCTGCAACAGAAAGGGTACATACTTTGAGTCCCTTCAAGTCCCCTTGAAGCTCTCCCTTTCCCTCTTGCTTATAACCCAGACATTGGCCTTTGTGCCATACCACTTTATCACTCAGTTCAGGCACTAAGGGTGTTAGTCCCTTGTGTATATAAGTCCCACCACTTCATACAAATTATGCACATCACACCTTAAGGTTCTTGGACCTTAACACAATAAACTCACTTTAAGACTATACATAAACTAAGCCTATCTCTAGATATCTAATAGAAACTAGGTCAATTATAGTTCCTCATGTACTACAACATCCAAAGAAGTCCTAAGAACCACAATAAAATCTCAATAAATATATGGAAATACAAAGAATAGAGTTGTACAATACCTTAGTGTCAGTGCATGCTGTGTGTCTGTGTCTGTAAGCATCAGAGCCTCTATGGTATGCATACCTGGTGAGAGTGCAAGAAATGCCATTTTGACAGACTGACATGTTGCTGGTCGTAGAGGTCTACCACCATCTTTTGTTAATTATTCGAAGGAGGACAAAATTTGCCGACGCACCCAATACGGACCCGGCTCTCCAGCGGTAGAATACCAGATCTGGATGCTTTCCCGGCTCCCCCTCTCATATCAGGGGCAGCCCACTGTCCCTGCCCCTCGATATGTCCTTGCCGTCTCCGTCTCCGCTCCAGGAAGGTCACTTCGAAGCGGCGTATCCACTCGCTCTGATTATACACGAAGATTTCTAGAGCAAATTCATTGTATGGTACGAACCCTCGAATCTCGACTCCTCTGTCATGCTGAAGTCCGACGCTCACGATAATGCGCTCGTCCTGTGGCGGAATAGAAGAAGACGGTATCAATGCGTGGGGTGAAGGCGCCGGAGACGACCGAGAAGGGGCACCGCTGCGCGGGAGCTCCACCGCAGCACTAGGGACACGGGCTGCACCCCACATTGCGAGCGGGCCCTGTGTACGAGGGGTCGGGGGGACGATCGAGTTCATCGAGTACGCAGGGTACGCTGGTGTGGTTGGTGGTGAGATTATGCCTCCACTGCTCCCCATAAAGGCTTCATCGGTTTCACCCATCGGCAGCATCTTGCTAAGCAGCGCCGGCGGCGGAATACCCGCGCTGGGCGGAGGCGCGTACGTCGTACGTGGCGTTGTGTAAGCAGCCGCCGTGATGCTAGGAGGTGTATACGCGAGTTTCGAGAGTGGACTCGAGCCAGGAGCAACGGTTCCACTCGTACCGAGGGCGATGAGAGAAGCGCGAGTTGGAGGAGAAGGACGGAGGGGTGACAGGAGGTGGAAGGACGGCAGGGTATATTGTTTAAACCCTGCAACAGGATTTTGTTGACCTTGCTGATCCGTGGATGGGATAGACAGGCGTGGTGTCGTGGCAGGAAACGGTGTCGGCGGCTCCGGTAATACTTCACTTTCTCTCTGACCCGCAACCGGGAACCGCCGAGGAGCGAGGTCGAGTACACAATTCCAGCGTGAGGGAAACGACCGTGTGGGAAATAAAGTTTTGTTCGTTTTCCCAACCCTCTGCCCACTTTCGCCTCGGTTTGGGAGTATGGCAGAAAATGGCCGTCCCCAGACTGTAATTGTAACCGGGCGTTGCAACTCCCCCGCGGTGGTTGGTGTGGACGCAGTCAGGAGCAATGCTTCCTTGTCAGGAATCGGCGCGTTGAGCAACTCAACCGCGAACAACAAGTTGCACTGCTCATGCATACCCAAACAGAGGGGGAACATCTCTGTCGATGATTTTTCGCACCATGGGAGAAGGCGTACGCGCGCGCCGCCGCTACCACCGATTGTGACGTCTACTGCGTTAACTAAGAATGCTTCAGGAGCTTCACCAGGATGCTCGAGCTCAACACAAAGCATGATAGTGTGCTCTGTGTTGCCTGCTGCGAGCGCATGATCGACTTCCGTATCAGGTTCTGTGGGATGAAGCAAGATATACGGGACAAAAACGGTACGCATGCGTACACGGAAGCCAGAGACAGCAGAAATCGTACGGCGGAACGATTTACGAAGTGTGGCTCGAGTAGCGAGAGACGGTGTTGTTACGGATGCGTCAATCATGGTGGGAGGATCAGAAGGGAGAGCAAATTCCTGTTTACGGATCTTGGCACCGATTCGCGTGCTGGGGAGGGAGAGGGGAGAGGAAGCGTTCGCAAAGGTCGGCGCTATATGTGTTGAGTTCGCTACAAACAAGGAGCGAGAATGTGAATACCTGAAGATAGCCCCTCAAGGAGGTTGACCTCATCCAAACCGTGATAAGAGTTGTTTATATCGTGCGCATCATCGAAGGACGCCGTGTGCGCAGACTGAGGCAGGTCGGGATGGCCCCCTGCTTCCTTGAACATGGCCGCAAGGACAGCCCTGGCTGGAGTCAAGGGAATTGGCCTCTCCCTTACAGTAATCGTTGCTGTGAGACAGAGTAATGGGTCGCGCACTGGCAATCGCAAGAATGCTACCAGAAGCGCTATGTTAGTGACTGGGACGGTAAAACTGTTGCCACAACGCACCGACGTTGACACACATCCGATACACAGCCACCCAAACACACGCCATTTCATCCCATAAGAGGGAAAAGGCATCTCTATCCTTGACCTGACCTGACTTGTTCGGATCTAGTTCCTCCCCCCACATCCCTGACGCAAGCGTCACACCCTCGGCGCGCGCGTATCTGCGGTCCTGTTCCGTGGTCACGGGTGAAGGATTGGGGGTGTTGGGCGGGAATATACTAGGGGGAACGTGAAGACCACCACTTCCCTCAGTCGTTTTAAGGGACGTCGTACGTGGCGGGGTGCTGAGTCGAGGAACAGACGGGGTGGATACAGAGGCAGGAGATATGTAGGTCGCGTCATAAGAAACTTGAGTATGAATGAGAAAGGAGAGGAGAGCAAAAGGTGGGTGTGCAGTATCTGCGGGTGCATCCTCCGGTAGTTCCAGGCAAAGAATGAAGAAGAAGTCGAGGCATTCGTCTAGTGGTGGGAGTCAGGAGCGTATAAGTTAAGAGAGTGAAAGAAAGAAAATCCCGAGATATACCGAAGAAAGCTCGCTCGCGCGCAATTTCATCTGATCTTAGCCTCCTTAACCAGGCGCTGTGATCGGTGTCCTTCGTCGGGAATTCGAGGATTTCGTTCGGGACGATCATGTTGAGTGTCGATGAGTTGACAATTTCTTCGAAAGACGCCATCTTATAAAGTTTTGGCTGAGTTTAACTCGGAGATGATGGCAGTAGCTACAATATACTGTAGTATCGCACTTTATGGCCACATATAATTACGTCAGGATAAATCAACCTTTACTCGCTCCGAGGCCTAACTTTGTCGTTTTGATGACAGCTACTAAAGGCGCTTCCAACCCTCCATCGACACCAATTCGACTACCTTCTTCCCATCCCATGGCAGATAGCATCTGGAAGCCAATGTTCGACCCATCAAGCTTGGGAGCCATCTTTATATAATAATTAGGGCCAAATCGTCGAGGAGGCCATGGAAAAACCGTACCTCGCCCACGACATCGCCGTCGCGCGGGCGTGTCCTGTCAGCCACGACCTTGCCTTTTCCTTTTCCTTTTCCTTTGCCTTTGCCTTTGCCTTTTCCGCCTTCGTGTGTCGCGTAGGGAAGGGATGATGATGACTTTCTCAGAATTTGCGCAATCTTTCTCTCATTCACCTCCACGCCACTGAGGGTCGTCTTCTTCAGAGTCGTGAAACGTTCAGCTCCATTTCCTTTGCTCTTGCTCTCGAGTTTGAATGCGTGTGCGATCTCGTGCACCAATTTGCGCATCTTTCGATTCATCGGCGGAAGGGGGAGTGTTCTAGCCCCACCAGTGTCTGCGACAAACCGTTTCATGTTCCCAACGATCGTCTCGAGGCTCACAGAGGTGACTGAAGCAGCTGCCAGTTTGGCTTTGCGCGCCTTTTTGCCACCCTTTCGAATTCTGAATGGATCCACCGCAGCAGCGATCCGCTCCAACTCACGCAGGCGCTTGCGCTCGGCTTTCTTTGCACGATCGCGTTCCCACTGGTCACGGAGTTCTTCGGGGACGAACTTATCTTTTTTGCGCCCTGAGAAAAAGGACAGGTACATCAGTATGAGGACTGGGATAGTTTATGTCAAAAAACGTACCCGCTGAGCTACCGACAAAGTCGATCTCGATATCAAATTGACCTTGATGAATGGCTTGGAAGATGCGATTTCTCTGCTTGCGATCTTGCGTCTGGAGTATCTCGTCATTGTCATCGAGGAAATCCTGGGGGCAGTGCTTTCAGTTGTGTGGAGAGCACCGAAAGATTGCATTACATGTATCTTGGCGATAATGCTATCCTCCTCATCGGCCTCCAGTGCTTGGTCTAGCTCGTCTTCCAGGATGTCCTTGATGGGCCTCCCCTTCGTCCGCTTGCGAAGCCTCTCGAGGCGCGCTTGGAATGAACGCTTAGGTGTTTCCTCCTCATCCGAAGTGCTTTCATCCTCATCCACCAGAGCGTTACCAAGGGTAAGCTCACTCTCGCTGTCATCGACGGATATTAGCATATCCCGCATATCACCTGCCAACTCAAGTTCAGTATCGCCTGCACTGTCATCGCTCTCATCCGTACTCTCCGCATCGCTCCTCTCCTCGTGCTCAGCGCGGATCCTCTCCTCATCTTCCAAGTCATCTGCACTACCGTGTACCATCCCCGAGGTGCTCATTGCCTTTACGAAGGCCTCCATGGCGTGGGTATCGATATCTTGGTCTACGAGCATACCCTCATCACCCGCACTCTCCTCGGAAGTCGAGCCGCCCCAATCGACGTCAGAATCTCCGCGACGCTGTTCGTCAACCCTCGGGTCCACTTTGCGGAGGGCAATTTCCGCCCGGATGGCGCCGAAGGAGCTAAACGTGGCATCTCGGTTCATGCGCCTGCTGGAGATGTGACGAGGTCCCAGAGCGTAGGATGCAGGTTCGGAGGATCCGGAGAGAGCAGAGGAGGCGTCCCTGAACTTCAAGGGGGGTAATGGTGTCGGCGAAGGAGGAGCTGGTTTGCATTGCAGCACTGGCTCTGGTGGGGAGATAGCAGCGTATGGGGGATTAAATGCTCCCCTGTGTATGGCAATTGGCCCATTGTCTGCAGAGGGAGGAAGGGGAGTCGTAGCTGTAGAAGAGGCATGGATCTGGCAGGTTGCAAGTTTGCCATTGCGAGGGAGGGGTGCATCATATACGATAATTTCATCGTCCTCGTCCATATCTTCACCCAGTGCAGCACGAGTTTCTGGATGTTTGCCTGAAGTTGGATCGATGGGTAGATGTGAGGGTCGCAGTTGTGGTGGTTGGATGTCGATACAGGATCCTTTGAATCGCTCTCCGACTGTCGCTCTTCCGACCTGGTCCTCTGCATTTTCAGTACTCGTACCCGTGGTTTTCTTCGATGAGAGAGCGGCTGCCTCAAGGCCCTCAGCCTCGCCCATAATCCTGCCCAAGTCAGTGAAATCGATCTCCAGAAGCTCTTCAATATCGGAAGGCGACTCTGATGAATTGAGGACCCCATCACCATGGAAGATACGAAAAACACGCTCAGCAGTCGGAACATGGCTGGCCTCTTGTTCTCCTGGGAATAATAAGACGATCAACCGAATGAAATCGACGATCATGTCGTGAGACGGTGCACTGACCGGCTTCTTCAGCCACTGGTTTGAATATCTCTTCCTCTTTGAGAAAAAGTGTTGGGGTTAGCTTCGACTTAACGAATGAAATTGGCTTGAGGAGTGGCCGATCTTCATATAGCAGCTGTGAAAGAGACGCCGTGCCGTAGCGAAGTTTAGATTCCATATGGCGCATTCGTGTCCGTTCGTTCTGTGATGACGAGTCAGGGCTGATACGTCCGCCCCACCGACCACGACCGGATCGAGAGCCTCGCGCGCTAGAAAAATTGGAACCCTTCACAGGAGTCTGGTACCCCAGGTTATTGCCCGAGTCACCGATACGTGTCACCTGCCCCGCATATTCCTTGGTGATGTTACGCCTATCTCTGGGACCTACGCCGACGATGAAGTTTCAGGATCGTCAGAGGGATCGGACGTACAAAATTGCACATCATCAAAGGCAAAGTCGGCATCTGTTTCGTGTCTCACCACATCATCTTGGTTCCCGTATCCTCTGCCCCTCCCACGACCTCCACGGCCTCTACCACCGCCACCACGACCAGTAGGTCTGCCTCTGTAGCCATGACATCGTCCACGTCCGCGTTGTTTTCTCCCCGCCATAAATTTTATCTTGAGTGAACACGGTTCAGATCGACTAGAGAATAGGTGACTGAGGACAAGGATGGAACTGCGGCTCGATAGAAGAAGTGCAGTGGCCCCCAGAAGAACGTGCCGGACAGACCGGACCGTCCTACCCACCAGAAACAACTGTGACTGTGAGGCCGCTGCGGGTTTTGCCACATGACCCAAACTGCTCCCATCCATGAACACGTCCGAGCATATTCTTCACGACCGTGTCAACCTTGTCCGTCTCGTGCGACGCCTCGACAAATCAATTAATGAGGTCCGCTGGGGCTCTGAGCCAAGTCCAATGCTTTGGTTCCGATCGGAAGGATTGCTTCAAGTGAGTGCTTTTGTTACACACGACATGGATATCCAATGACTGGCAGTCGTCTGTATAGCAATTGAAGCACGCACGAAGGTTATTGAGCAACGTAGAGTTTCACAATGATCTCCATCCATCAGCGTAAGTTTCTTCCAACGTTCAGGCCAACTGTGGCATAAAGTCGGCGGATATGTAGAAAGCTCAGCCGTCGACTCATTGATATTCGTTGTCTACTCGACAAGTTGGACGCTTTCATGCTATTAGTGAACGAGGTACGATAGATGCCGTCCGCGCCCTTTTCATGCTTATTCATGAGTGACTCCAGAGGATCATCCCCGAGCCTCCACGTGCAGAGCCAATCCTTGCGACCTTGTCATTTTCACGACCCTCTGCCCGAAGAGCTGACCTACCAGTGGTCCAGCGTCTAGCCCCACCGTCGGACGTCACTTCGGGGCCTCTCGAGGAGATTGGGCCGTCTGCAGTAGATGTCCACCTTCTTCTTGGTTCCGCAGAGAAGGACGACCCCTCTCTTCCCAGGGAGCCCTCCCTCGATGCGGGCGCCGTATCGACGTCCTTTCTTCCTCCCAAAATCCAGGTGTCGCCTTTGGTATCTACAACCGACGCTGCACCGTCACAACCTCTGTTACAACACAGCACGGCGGTGCAAGAAGAACTCTCAACGCAGCTTGCGCAAATGGCCGGCCAGCTGCGGCGCAATGCCGAACATTTCTCGAAGGCACTTGCTGCGGACCAAGCGGTGCTGCGGGATGCAGAGGAGAAGGTAGGCACAAACTACGATGTGATGAAGCGGGAGCGTCTGCGGCTACGCGATCATCGCGGCAAGAGCATCGGAACGACGTGTCTGACGATAACAAGTATTCTGGTGGTCACAGTTGCGTTCGTAGTCATGCTCTTTATTCTTCGGTTCACATAAGCATCTTCCCTTATTCTTATTCAACATTCTCGTGATCCTTGACGTTTTGAAAATGGTTTACATCGCCATTGAGATTGATGTATGGCCCTTTGAGGATGTGTCCAAGTGTTATACAGTGAAAGTTTCTTCGGTGGGTAGAGAAACTTATCCATCCATGACTTGGGGACCAAATGCAACAAACGACGACAACGACCCTTGGTACCACCGTGAGAATATGAAGCGGAGATTGTGATTATGTAATCCTACGTTGATGTGTAGCACGCCCCCAATCGACTCACAAACCACATGCCCTTTCACCCTCTAAACACAAGCCTTCCTCTGATATTCTAGTCGATCCTCACCCCTCCTACCGAGAGAACAATCGATAACGGTCATAATATGAAACCCATAATATTTTCTTTTCTCTTCGCCAGCGCTGGTCTCGGTATGTGCCCTCCATCAATCGCTTGGACGACATTGCAACCCCTCTCACTGATGTGTTTTTGGTAGCCGTTGCTAGTCCTCTTAACGTCATGATTTCAACTACCGAATTTTCCGCAATTCGTGTGGGACATGCTGCGGCGAATGCGGGCCCGACTGTCGGCCCAAACACCAAGCCCACAAAGATGCATCACCTCTGCAAGAACATGCAGAAGGCCGTTCAGGATACCGCCGGCCGTCTCCTCGCCATCATTGGCATCAGTGGATCTTCGCTGTCGAGTACCACTCCTGTCCCCGAGGGCTTCTCTCACGTCCAAATCACTCATCATAAGCTCATTCCTGTCCCTGTAATCGATCCTTCTTTCGTGATCAAAGCGGGGGACCCTCAAGCTGGATCCCATCCTGATGTCCCTGTGATGCACCATATCCACAAGGAGGGTCAGCCTCAAGGCCCTTTCTTGCACCGGGTCCATCGTGCGCTAATTTCGCTCGGACCTTGGGAGGGACGTATTGTCGCCTTCGTTCTAGGTACGGCTGTGTGCTTTCTGTGGGTGTCGATTTGAATCTCCTCACTAACGGTGCTTCTCGACGATAGGCTGCGGGATAGGCGTGCTTCTGCGCATGTTTTGGGTCTTGGCAGTGTTACTTGTGCGTGGCGTCCGCAACAACTCCGAGCGCGAGGAGGAAACGATCTTCGTGTACACCGAGGAGGTCGCTCCCCCTTACCGAGAGATTGAGGAGAAGAGGCTTTCTTGTGCTACCAACGCTGGGGAGAATTGAGACGAGCGGGCATTCCGGAGAAGGATTTCTCTTGTCTCCAAAAATCCCCAGCTCGGTGCTTCCCCCGACAGATAATGTATTGATGTAGTTACCTTGCCTCGCCTGTCCAGACTCTTCTCCCCGAATATAATGTAATCAATGGTTTTTTTCTGCCCACTGCACGTGATCATAAAATTCGTGTCGTGTTTCTGTTGGTGAATTTGTTGGGCGACGATTCAACTCAAACTCTTGAATCGAACTGAATCCTCCATTCCTTTCATAGCGCTTTTGGTCTTCAGAACCTCGGATAATCCGTTGGTGGAGATTTGGGGCCTCAGGGTATGTGAACATGCAGTGTGCAACGTGGCAACTACTCATTTCCCACAGCCATATTGTGCGGCTGCCATCCAGCCGGAGTTGTTTGGGCAAAATTACAGTAAACAACCAAGGAAGTTTCAACTGCGGTCACTCCGTCACCACGATCTTCGGCCCCCCACGAGCACATTTTCCCATCACAACTGCAATCTGGCACAACCAAATCGTTCCACTTTCCTCACCGTTAGTCCGTGCATCTTCGTTTAGCAACCCTGTCAGGCCCATTGCAACAAACCCTATCATTTCGTTTTTTTCTTGGCTACGGATCGTCTGCATCAGGAATGCAGCACCCCCAGCAGGTTCAGTTCATCCCCGATCCCTCGCTCCCTCCAGGTCAGGGCGACCTGGAGGCGCTTGAGCGCCTCAAAGAAATCATAAAAAGCAACCAACACGAGATCTTCCGCGCCGTACCACGACCGGCTGCACTTGCCAACTTATACAAAGGCCCTTTGCCACCCTTAGTCCCACCTCATCGAGAACAGATCTCCGGTAGCCTACCTGAAAAGTCTACGACTACTTCGTCTGGCCCAGTTCTCGAGACACTGTCGCCTACTTTTGTCAACGACACTCGCCGTGCTCATGTTGCACCTGCCGTTCAGGGAACCCCCCGGGTCAGTAGCCAAAGTCGTGCCAGCGTGCCTCCGAGGCCCGGCGTCTCTAGTGACACAGTGCGTCTTATAACACCTAAATCGTCATCACTCACCGAATTTTGACTGCTACGTAGCCTTCCTCTCCAGCAGATTCTCCCGACCAAAGTCGCGTCTTGACCAACGGCCGCTCGACTCTGAATTCTGATGACCCTCTTCATCCAACTACCGCTCAGTTCAGGGGCGCTTCTTCAGAACATGCTTTACATGTCAACAGTGGCGGTGTTGCTATCAGCTTAGGATCAACTCCTCCCTCAAGACTTCTTACAGGCTCCACTTTTACTTCGCAAGACCCTTTGCGCCATGATGATACGGGCAATACTCAACGAGTGCAATCACAGTTGCTTTCTTCTCCAGAGAGGCCCAATCACGGTTTTGACAACGACCATTTTTCTCGTCCTTCTGTCTATATGGGGGACAGAGAGAGGCCACCGCTTCGCGAAATGCGGCCGTATGATCCCGAACGGGAGTGCGGCAGGGCACACGAGAACGAACGAACAATTGAACAAGATCGCGAGAGGGTGCGAGAGCGGCGCGGGAGCTTGAGTGACCATCGACGATCTTTTGATAATGACCGACGACCTCCGCCAGACAGTCGCCGACGACCAAGCTTCGACAGGCGTCCGTTACCGAACGATGATAGACGTCTGTCTCACTTTGACGATAAACGACTACCTGGTTTCGTAGACCGACACGCTCTTGACGACCGCCTTCCTGATTATGAACGCCGTCCATTCCCAGACGAAGCTCGTACTGGGAATGCTCCATTCGAGTCCCGTCCCCAGGAAGTTCTAGGAAATGAGAGACGTCTGGGTTACGATAACCCTACGAAGACTCGCGTGCCTGCGCTTACTTCTGTTCCTCACCCTCATGGTGCTGGTGTCGTTACGGCTCCCCGCCCTATGGATTCTACCTCTGATAGTGCTGTGGCTGGTGACCATCAACCCACCAGCGGCAGTTCTTCTGTGCCAGTGGTTGTCAATAACCACGCCATCTCGGCTTCACATTTTGTGGCTCCTTTGGGGGAACGATCAACTCAAGGCTCGTCCTTACAAGACCGCATCTCCGGTACATATCCTCAGTTGGGGCCACGGGCAGAACTTATGCAACCTGGATTATCCCCCACAGAGCGCCTGACCACGCCTCTCGAACAACTGGGATCAACCCCTGCTTCTTTGTTAGCTACTAATCAACCAATCGACGATTCGCCGCGCACCCATGTTTCGGAGTCTTCACATGCCGTCGACTTGCGCCAAGGATTTAATGATGGCCAAGAGCGCTACTCACTTCCTGTTGCAGACAACCAGGCACGTCCTCTATCTGCCACCTACTCCCGTGCACTATCTGTTGGCCGGGATGAATCGAGGTTTCAACCCCCTCCACCACCCCCGCCACTGCGTACTTCTTCACCTTCAACGTTCTCGTCTGGGCAGTCGTCACTGACACACCGCACTCGTGGGCCTTCTCGTGAGCGCTCAGCTAACTTCCGGCCGTATTTTCGCTCTGAGTTCAGCCGCCCTCCGGAAGATTCTCGTCGCCCAGACACACTCACGTTACAAGCTAGTGATGGCGTCAGGCGATATGATGAACGTGGGCGCTGGTCCCCTCCGCCATATGGGGATAGACGCAGCTATCGTGAACGTGAATACTACGACCGTGATCGCCCCTATTGGGATAGTAAAGACCGTGCTCGTGATCGCGCTCCCCCGCCTCACACATCCCCACCCAACTGGGATCGCGCGCGCCCGCGGTACCCTGAGCCTTTACACAGCGGTATTGGCGTAGACAGACGGTTTGAGGACCGCGACCAAGGAAACCGCGATAGGTGGTATCCTAGTTCATACGATAACTCACCTAGACGGCAACTTGACGCGTTTGCGCCACGCGCACGCCCGCGCAGCCCAGGCTCACCGTCTCGCGAGCCTCCAGCACCGAAGAGGGTACGTGACGACACGTATGGAGGTGGTCACAGCACAACAGGAGATAACTATTACACTCATTCTCATCATCCGCCCCCGCCTGCCGTCTCATTGAACAAGGAGCCGCCACCACCACCGCCACCCCAATCTGTTCCGACACCTGTACGTATACCGATTCCCCGACCCGTTTCCCCATTATCGCAACCACCGCGCTATACTCATAACCCCCCACCACCGTTGGAGTATGGTGGAACGTTTGGCGGGTATGAACGTGATGGTAGGCGCGGGCCAGCAGGACCTGGATTCCCGAGGGAGGGACCCCGGTGAGAGGTGAACCGCGGGTGGGAACCGTCAACGATGTTACAATGTCGCGCTGTACATGGAGGGAAGGCCCCTTTGTTCGCGGGTATATGACAGTACGATTTACACTGCTTGGTATCTTTTATCGTTGTACTATCCCGATATTCCTTTTTGATTATACTGTAACCCATGGATCTGCTCAATACAGGACCTTATTGACCGGTTTATGACAAATTGGCGTCACATCCGCGTCCATATAATTTTCCCATGTGATGACCTGTACCCTCCGATGGAGTAGATGACGGCGCACAAGAATGTAACCAGGAGGCGCCCTTGAGAAATGTCCAGAGGCTCTGATTCTCATGAAGCATGTGGCTCATTTGAATCTGATTGCATCATAGGCACGCCGAGACAGCTTGAAGCTTGAAGACCACAACATCACTATACGTACGTAGTGAGAAGATCATTATTATCAACAGTCTGGACCAGTCGTATTATCAAAAACAATTATGTGACAGAAAGCTGCCCAAAAGAACATTCTACCCTTGGGACTTTAAAATCTTGATGTGATGACGCAGGCGGCTTCGAGATCCTGGGCGTCAGAAGAAATTTCTTTTGTGCAGGAAAAAAAACCCCACATGTACGCCTGCTTAAAGACAGGTGTCATAATGATGGGCCCTGGAATGGTGTTCGATGATGCAGAGCGAAGATTTGATAATAGCGCGATGAAGCCCTGTGCCTTTGCCCCACGTCATAAGGCCCCCACAGCGAAAGCACGTCAAGTCACCGCCACATCAGAATGAAAGCGTAGAATAAAGGAACGTGGTGTACCAACGGTGAACCGTGATAGACATCATAGCACATGTTATTTGTGACCTTCTTGGGGAACGGAAATTCCTTTCCTCGGACTATGTAGCAGACGCGATCCCTGCTCGTACGACCAGCGAGCGATTCCGTGAGAAAAACGCGGGTGCAGATCCGACCCTGGGCGCTGAGGTGTGAGAAACCGACCGTGAATGAGCACAGGACCAGCAAAAGGTCAATTCCTTCAGGAATCGAACGTTCGCACAATCCCGCCATTATCCCAGCCATCAAACCCAGGCTGGGCAATACCTGTAGGAGATATGCGTCTAGCAAGGAACTAGTCCAACCGATGTGGCGCCTCGAACCCCAAGAGATCAGGGAGAAATATCCAAAACGTCGGGTGCATCACCAGTCCTTCAATCTTTTGCGCGTTCTCGAGAGGAGAGCTGAGAAGGGAAAGGTCAAGTCCCACGTAGACGACTTGAAAAACAAAACAAACGGAGCAGTGAGGGGCCAGAACGGCATGACAAGCCTGAAAAAGAGACCCTCAATTCCCACTTACGTGTTTCTCCCTCCGCTCGTTTTCGCAAAGATGACGAAGCTCCGCAGTATGTGGAAATCGGATGGTGAAGCGCAAAAACTTACATGCGACTGACCGGACCGCTGGTGGCGGCGAGGACGTCAATTTTAGCCACCCCTCTCCTCGATGGCGTCACACGCCACGGCTCGGGAGGGAAAAAAAAAAGGGCGTGTTGACCTCACACAACGAGAAGGAATGTTAATGTCAGGTGGGTACAAACGCCTGGCCGATTGCGTTGTGACCCCGCGTCAGCCGACTCGATCACATCAAGGCCAGGTTTAGTGGAACGCTGAGACGGCATCATAACGCGCCATCGCGTAACCGAGGCTTTGCATGCGTTTTCTCAACATGGCAAAGCTGGTCAACTTCCGTAAGTTCCTGTTGAGTCCTGCGAGCCTCAAGTGGCAGGTTGGGCCCATAACCATTCATGGGCGAACGGCGAGCGCCCGTTTTCTGTTTTTTTCGCATCTCCCGGAATGGAAGTCGAGCCACCACCTGTGTCAGCTGACGCAAACCACCCTGTTCCGCTCCGGCTCAGTGGTTCCTGTGTCACTTGCAGGTGTCAGTCAGGGCCGGTAATTTACCCCATGATACATGATGCACAAATCGAACGTGTGTGTGTGAAGATATGAAACGCAAACAAGAAAACTTAATACATAAGGGCGCGATCCTTGTCAGACACTCCTGAAAGTGTGGCCATGACCATGGTTGAATCATGATGGACGAGCGGTTCGGTTTGTCTACAAACACCAGCCGGACCGCGGCCGCTCCCCCTTCGTCCAACTCTAGAACCCGCTACCTGAGCACGCTTTGTTGGCGTACTGCCGATGTCGTGTGATCGTCTCGATTGCAATCACGTTATCACCACCACCGAGGTGCTCGATCAATTTCGAAGGACTTCCGTTAATCGTCTGCAAAATCTCATCTTGCTGGCATATGACTGTATCAACAATCCCTATTTTGCATCATACAGCAGTGAGGAAACGTCCAACGACGGTATACTCATCTCTAGTGCCGCGTATCTACTAAGCGCGCAGGCCTCTGCCCGCGGTGGGTATTATTGCAGTCTGGAATCGTGGAAGTGTCTAGAACGAAGCCCACATTCGAGCACCCCGAAGTCCATACCGTTGGTAATTTTGAGCGCAAAGACACCTTTCGTCACATGCTTCAGTGGCGGTGATGATCCATTCTAGACCGATGTCCCGAGATCAAATAGACATCGCAAGGAGCTGAGCGCAAAGTCGGCGAACAAAAACGGCGAGAAGCAGTTTGAAGAAGCGCCCAACGGACAAAGGGTGAAGATGGGCGTTGAACCCCAGATAGATCAAGATCCTTGAGACGTCCATTTCCTTCAACTCATGAGCGCTCAATGTGGTTGCCGTAAGGTCGGAAACGGAGACCTTAGCACCGACCTTACTATCCCGTAAGACATAAGGTCCCCGAAGAGAAGCGCATAACTTTACCGGTTTGGGGTTAAGTTGAAAGAAATTTATTCTTAATGTTGCACTCGAACATATAACACATAACGAGTGAGCAAGTGGAAAGCGGCTGACATCGTCTACAGTAGGGTGCACGCGGGTACACGACCCTTCATGTATTACGTGCATACAACAAAGACAATTTACCCACGAACAAAGGCGGTCCAAGTAAGGCTGGCTCCCTTGCCCCCACGCAATCGCATGGAATCCATTCACGACGCTGAGAGCGGGCGAAAAGTACCTGGGAAGCCTCCTTGAGACAATCCGACCTTACGTAACCGGCAAGCTACCTCATTTTCTGGCGTAACCGAGTCGTCAGGGAATCAAGAAGAGTGTGTGCAGAACCCAACACGTCCAGGCAAACAGCGTTAATTGCGCAGGAGCATCACAGTTGGCGCTACCTGTATGTAAGACAAAAGGGGTCAACCTCAAAGGTAACAATGCATACGGTCGGCTGGGATCTAGGGTTTGGCATGCGGTGGTCCACCGGGCGCAGTTCTGTTCGTTCTATCCGCACGGTGAGAAGAGATCAGGAATAGAAGGCCGATAACGCGACAAAATGCGAGCGGGGCTCTCTGTAGGTTGTGTTCATGGCGAAATTCGCGCAACAAGCGCTGGGGAATGGCAAAAACTACGCAGACAGTTCGAACGACCTCAACAGGCGTCGAGAATACCCGCATTGGCAGAAGGTTGCTCATCACTGTAGCTTCCGGACTGACGATGCTCCACCCGGAGGTTGTTTACATCGCGCCGAGGTGCGCATCCTGATATCTCTTCCCTAAGTTGTATGCAAGGCGTGGACATTTCACCACTCACCCAAGTCAGTACCCTCTCGCGGAAGTCCCGCGTAACCAAGAGTACGAGCCCGTCACGTGCTAAACGAGGGAAACGTGATTCCAACGCAAATAGTCCAAATACGTCATCATTGCGAGCTGAGATATGGATCGTTATAGCGTGCGTCGTTGGGACAGACTTTCCATTCCGGCGGAAACGAACCAGGACTGAACAGCAAGGGGAGATATGAAGACAGTGACGAAGGAGATCAAGACGTCAGCGACAAAGTGGATGATTAAGGAGCAAGTTCAAGATTGCAGCAAATGGCGAGACATTGTATGGGAGAGAAGGGCCGGGCGATGGTGATACTGTTGGGGGTTCATTTCGGAGAATGTTTGACATGAGGTGTACAACAGAAAATTTGGGTTCTGAAAGCGACAGGGTAGCGTGAGATTTGCAGACTGCGCACCTGCGTATTCGAGGTCTCGGCCTACTGATACCAAACCTGTCATCGCCGCGAACACGGGGGCCCCTAACTAAGGATGAGCTGTGATGAGATATCTCGATTCATTTTTAGGACACACGGTCAGCATCAAGGACAACTGAAGAGATGAGTAATCGGGTCTGCTGATGATGCAATGTGCGTCAGATCTATTCATCATGCGATTCAGGGGAGACCCCATGACAAAATTTTCACACCCTAACTTCCATCTTTCAGTAGGCCATTACATACGGTCACAGTGCCAGTGCCTGATACACTTGTACGCGCGCTAAGGGTATCGGGGTTGGTCAGTTCATCCACCTTTCATTGCAGTTCATCGCAGTAAGACGTCGCTTGCGAGCGTCACCTGTGGGGAGCAGAATCAAAAACATGTTTGAGTAAAAGACACGAACTTAGGTGTGATGTATCACATTACCTTACGAGTCTTCGGTTGGGAGGAGAGCTTGTGTGGAATGGACGGCGATGGGGAATGGTAGTAGCCCCATTGATCGAGCTATGAGCATAAGGGACACGAAGTGACAGCAATCGAGATACGAACAAAGCTCAATTGTGTGGTAGGTGTTGGAGGCGAGAATAATGCACGCCAAAGTTCCCCGGGTGAAAGCGGGGCCGCCCTGGGACTGTACCCAACGAACACGTTGAAATTGAAAGTCTTGGATATAAGCATGGCCCGGCAAGCGATGACGTCGACGAATTAGGGGAAAAGGCGCATGAGGCGTCGAAAGGGGGAGGGGACGTTGGCCAGGGGATAGGGCAATATCCCGGCCCCCGGCACTGTCTAGATGGATGTCATTCAGGTTTGGCACAGAGCCTCAGCAAAGCCAGGCAAAAACTATGCACAGGTACGTGAGAAAGGGAGGGAGCACTGGGAGTGATACCAATGAGGTCAGTGGCTACGTCTTTGCGGACGGCAAATGACCCGCATGTATTCCGTGCCATGTCGGAACGCGGTTAGGTGATCCATGCGTGCAAAGGAGCGAGGTGGGGTCGCTGACCGGTAGAGATGCGACGCATGACCGAGTCGTTTGTTTTATTTGGCAGGGACAAGGGGTGTTGTCTTTGAAAAATACAAAACAATTAATTGTTTTTTCGGACGGGTCTGGATTGGGGGATCTGACGATCCGGGTTCAGAGATCTGGGGTTCATTGCCTAAATTGGGGTTTTACACCCGCGCGTATTTTTATGAATGGGAATGGCCCCAAACTCCTTTTTATTTCGTTCTCCCAATTATTCCTCAGCAAATCCTCAAATCAAGACTCTCGCTCTCCACCGTCCTTGGTACTACCGTAATATTTTACTTTTTTTGGTGGCAAGTCGGGAAGGGGGAAACCGAGGCGCAAAGAAGCTGACCAAACAAAGCGCACAGAAGAGAGATCATCACCTGCCTCGTGTCGAGAGCGACTCAAAAGACAGGCATATCACACGCGGTTCGTTACGCCGAGGTCCTGTCCGAGGGCTGTGCAGCTAAAATCGTTCGAATGGATCAACATAACCAACAACGTTCGCGTTCCAGTTCACGGTCTGAACTCCCCAACCGCCACTCGTATATTTCTGTCCCAGACCCACTGGGTGACCTTCATAAGGCCCACAGCACTCCCTTTAGCTGTGCTGCGCGTTCGCCTCCCTCGCCTTCTACGTCTGCATATCCATCGCCATCTACACCCAGCCACAGACGCACTCCCCCGGCTATTACTTCAACTCCGCAAACCAACGAGGCAAACGCGCTTTTTCCGCCCCACTATATTACCTCCTCCCACTCAACCCCTCGTCGTTCCTCATCTGTCCTCCCTTCCCCCTTCTTAGTCCCCTCCTCTCCTGTCCTTCCCACCTTGCTAACTATGTCCCCCCAAGTACTCGCTCCTCCTCCCGCACCTCTAAACCCCCCATCCCACGACCAACCTCGTCCTTCCTCTCGCTCCGAGCGTCTCCTTCGCGAGACCCTCCAGCGCGACCGTGCTGCGTCTCTTTCCCCTCGCTCCCGTATGCCTCAAGCCGAGTCCCGGTCTGGTCGCATAGCAAGCACATCGGGCGAGATGTTCCATTGTGCCTGCACGGACAGTGATGATGACCAAGGCGACCATGCCGTGGAGACCCCCATTCACGTCTCCCTCCTCTTTGCCAATGTACCCCAGCATCACCAGAGGCCCCCCCTTCCTCTCCAACGTTCTTCCAAGAGCTCAGCAGACGTGCGATCTCTTTCCCGTCGTCGTGAGTCCGATATCAAGGAAAAGGAACCTTTCGTACCCCTATCCCATGCCAATCCTCCACATCGCAGTGCAGTGCGGCAAATCCCCTTTGAACCCTACCCCGACGGCGCAGTTATTGCACAAGCGCGCGACCCCTACCCAGACCGTGAGTCAATGTGGAGTTCCCCCGAGGTAAGTACCCGAATTACATACGCCACTCGAATTTTTCTACCAAGATACTTGTATATGGTGTTGGCTTCTTGTCCATTCGTCTTGCGCGTGGCCTCTCTTCGTTCTTTCTGCCACGCCATCCCACTATCATATCTTACTATCACAGTTTACCCTTCTCTGCAACGTTTCGATCCAACATGCTGACCGTTATGTCTTACTCATAGTCATCGTCTCTTCCATCCCCCACACCTTCCAATCATCAACCATTGACACCGTCACCGTCACCGTCACCACCTTCCCATAGTACCCTCCAAGAAACAATGTCGCGCGTGACAAGTACACGGGGGCGTGCACGGAACAATACCCACCCGGCTACTACGGCACCGTCCTCGATGCAACCTTATCAGCCTTCACAGTCTCAGTCTCACTGGCAGAGACAACAAGTAACGCCACCACCAACGCCACCAACATTTGACGCGCGGGGTGCTGCGGCCAAGCTACGGACCATCGATGGCTACGTCTCATTTGCGAACGTCGAGGGTCTCGGTGGGCCGCCTGGTGTAGATGAGGAAGTAACAGATGATGACAGGCGTCGCGGGGTATGGTGGCCGTGGCGCGGGCGCTCGCGCAGCGGCAGTCTCGTTGCCACATAAATCCCATTCGCCTCGCTCTGAAAAAAAAGACAAGGCTCTTCGGTATTATGATTCCTCTTGCGATTTTTTGGCTGAGTCACACACCCACACATACATACATACATACATCATACATCCACATATATACATCACGCTCTTACGCATTCACGTACGATGAAAATGATTTCTTGCAGGGCTTGCAGGTGTCAGTACGAACAACGATTATTTGACATGCTCCTCATGTTCTTTCATGACTTTCCATTGTTTCGTTCCCTACCTCGACTATGACGGGAGATCCTTCAACAGGTCTCAATAGTCATGGGAGTAATCCGAGTTAGGGATGCAGAAACCATCTCACCCCTGAGAACCGAAGACCACTTTTCCGCAGCTACCTCCATTTGCGACGATTGCTTTGAATCAGCGTGGGTCAATTGGTCCCGCATGCCACGTCCGCATGGTGGACAAGTATAAGATGTATGATGTGGGGAAGGGAAGGAATGACGGTTTCTGCGGGGACACGGTCGTCGATGAGTCAGTTCTGCGAGAAATTTCTGAAGCGACTCACCCCTTCCCCAAGTTCCGGGCTTCTTCGGGTGTCGGCCTTTCGCTGCCTGGATGTAGGCATCGATAGTAATATGGCATGCTATGGAGTCATCCATTCAGCGCGCATGATCCGATGGTAGATAAGAGCTCGTCGCAGCGATAACGAGGGGTCCACTGCCACCGAGACGCGTTTGAGAAGGGGCTCACGAATCTAGGTCCCTTCGGAGGAGATGTTGATTGATGACCATTGGGTATCAGGCGATGTTCACGTTTTCCGCACCGATGAGTCGAAGGGTACACGAGCCATCGATATGCAGCAGCGAGAAGCTACCAGCGCTTCGTCTGACAGAAGCGAAGGGAACAATAAAGAACAACACGGGAAAGGACTTATCACCCAAAGTGAGTTTGGCATGTAGCGCACCCTAGAAATGCACCAGGTAACTTCACTACCCCTGGTATGCACTGATTTCTCATTTGTTGATGGGTGTCCCTCCTGTGTTCCTGTTGATTATCAACAGGAAACATTCCCCGTCCTTGCGACCTAAAACATGGTGCCGTGGCGCCCCACGTCGCTTAGGCATACTCTCATTTACTTTACTGTACTCCATCATTCATACTATACCATGAGTGGCCGGACTCGAGACTCATTCTCGCCACGGGCGCGAATATAGTTGGGGGGTTGCGAAGCTTCGAAGCTCTTCCCCGGGCGCTCGCTCGGACCCAGATTCGCCGCGACCGTGCCAGAGCAGACTCGCCACGGCAGAAACAACAAGTTATTGATCTTATCCTATGTACGCGAAGAATGAGAAACGTGCGTCCTTGATTGTGAAGACATTCGTCGTCGAGACAAGGAACAGACCCGCAATAGAATACTGGTGCCGCGGCGATGGTGATGGGAAGTGGCGACGTGAAAAGCCCTGAGTGCGAGGGTTGTCTAAACTCTAAGGTGCTCAGGGGACTCGGAAGTTGAGTTCGAGTCATGACCTTGTCGTGACACCACTATGTCCCCACAGGGATTTAATATGTGAACGAGTCGATCGTTTGGCCGCTGGAGATCGCGAGCGTGGGGCTGGTCCGATCACTGAAAATGTTAATTCGCCCTTCGCACACCGTCGGACTGATTCAGATTCAAACTGCCACGAAAACGAACCTCTAGCCAATTCCCATGGATTCTGCGGTCTGCGGAGTGCCTGGGCCGAGTCGAGCCGTGCTTTGTACGTACAGCTGATGCCTTCGTGACCGTTATCTTGTATCATGGTGTTAATTTCCGATGTACAATAGGGCGAGGGTGCGAGTGTGATGCTATTTTCGTATGTACGGTACGGTGTATACGCACCCAGTTTGGCCTATCCGTGAGTTTCGCGCATCGACATCCGATCATTACGGAAGCATGGAGAACCAGGAGAAGCACAACTGCGGATCGAAAATATTCCGCAATTCTTGCACAGGTGTGAACCATGGACGAGCAGTCGAGTCGAGTGGTTCTCTCCACAGTGTCATCCGGAGTCTTCTACTCCGCGTTCGGAGTTCGGAACAACCCCTTCGTTCTCTCTCAACTTCTTCACGTCGCTTTGCTCCATCCATACTCCTGGCCACGTATGAACGGCTCCTACACATGATGACCGCCTCAAGTTGGGGTACTAACTATCTCCTCGACACTTCTCAAGGTGAATCCCTACCCGTTCTCGCTATACCATGCCAGAAAGACATGGCGTAGGGATGCGTACATGGATGTGGCAGATTATCTGTGACTTATTCGGATCACATTTTGGAAAGGTACATTAATTTCCTCTTCGTGTACACGTCGTGTTCTCAGGGTAAGGGCCGAAATTTGACGACGTTGAGTTCTTACGTCGCGCCATCTCTGGTGTTATCTGCTTCCGAAATTGTAGCCGTCTTCTTGTCTTCTCCCCTATTGACAATAACCGTAGCTCGTTTCCTTCAGAGCCTTCTCCAATCACTCAGGTTTCCTGATTCCGAGACAGTATTACACTAACCCTATTATCACTCATTGTCAGCTTGTAGCATTTAGTCGCTCATATATGTTCTTTAGAGGTTGAAAACATGGTCGCATAGAGCTTTCGACATGCGTCACAATAGATGGTCTCTCTTAAGTCACTTGGGAACTGGTGCGTCTTTTACACCTGCCGTTAAACTGTGTCGACGTTCCAATGCTCAAGACCCTGCGCAGTACAAACCTTCTCGGGAGGCATTGGCCGAAAGAGCACCGTGGTAGGGGTCATCGCGGACTCGGCAGTGAATCCTATTGGATCCATTCCCGTGAATCCCGTCGGATCTCTTCCGTTCTTCTCGTCCCCGAGGATGCCACGCAGGCCGAGGAATGCCCGACGATCGCAAGCAATCCCGTAGCGTCGTCCTGCGACATACAATCGTATGCAAAACGGACCTTTTCGCAGTCCCGCTGTAATGTTTGGCACCACTTTGTTCGCTTTCTAATTAGTTAGTATATATTTTTCTGAGCGCCAGAGAACTCCACCGCACTTGTCCGGCTGCGCCTTATTTACCTGAGAAAATTGCATCGCAGGATTCGCTCTGGAGCGCTTAAACAACAAGGTTTGCAACTCTTATCAGAGTGTCAGGGTCGATCAGGAGTTCAGACATTCAGCAGGATCGTACTTGCTAATCGTGATCATTCTGTTTGCCCACCTGTTTACAGATCAGTTCGCTCTGTCTCTGGAACTGAACATGTACTGAACTTAGACGAAGCTATGAGTGAATCTCTGGAGCAGCGTGCGGCCCGACCCACTTTTGCTTATTGTTATTGCCTACAAGGTTTAGCATGGTATCAGTTAGGTGTCGCCTTTCTGAAAATGAAAATAGTGCTCTGACAAGTAGGGGACATAGCTGTTTTGTACTTTTTTGAAAATTTTGCTAAAAAAAAAAAATACAAAAAGTATGAAAAGTAAACGTGGTTTTCCTGATGCTGATTGCTGCACTGCAGTCAGAGGAGTCGGATATTCAAATAGGTGCCATAGCAATAGCAGCAGCAAAGACGAACCATTGGCCTGCCAGCCTGAGTCACGCGGCGCGTCAACTTCGGACCACCAACTACTACATAGCGTAGTTGGCCATATTTATGATCACCTATCACTTACTAACGTAGTACACAGATGCAGATGCTGGCTCAGACCTTTGCCCAAGTGATTTTAATACTATACATAGACTCTTTACCTTGACGGGTCTGACATTTGCTACTTTCCCAGCCCAAGGAACACCTCGAGGCTCTAACTCGGTTTGTAACACCTGGCAACCATTCATACCATGGCTGGCTGTACCGGCATATCCTCTTAAAAATCGGCCCCACTTTGACATACTGCTGCCCCCTTACTGCTTCCTGATGCAACTTCGACTCCACTGCCAGTTATAGCATAGAACGCGGGACATCCCACACAAAGTGGTCCAACACCCGGGCAAGTCCAGTGGCGTGAGGTCATGTGTGGTGTCATGAGGCCACGCAGGTAGTTGTGCTCTCCTATTTTGCTTCGTGACCATAGATGGCGAACTACTTTGGGTGACCTGCCTCCTCAAACTAATCAGCTTGGCAGGAAATGGCGGCGTTCACAATTTTGAATATGATGATGCTTACCCTCTTCACTGGCAGCACTCGGCAGATGCGGAGACAATGCCCTTATCTCGTGGGCTCGTCTACTTTCCACCCACTAACTCAGGCTACGTTTGATTATGCTTGTTGTATCTTCATGCTTCATGTGGTAGCTCATCCTTCCGGTCCACTTCAGTTGCAGCAACACTCTCACAAACGATATGCTAGATTTCAGGGTGAATGAACTAATATAAGAATGTACATAGGGCATACATTGAATGATGGCATACAGCGAGTGCTAGGATAAAGCCGTCGATTGATGGCAGTGATGTGGGATGTGGTGAGCGCTTGCTAGAGTCTATCACACGAGTGCATCCCCACCGTGACTCGGATGGAACGAAGAAACTCAGGGGTTTTCGACGATGAGCCTATTTGTAAGTCCATTCACAAAATTTCTTGTGCGTGAATATGCTACCATACTTTGGCCATACTAGTGCGGTCATATCCTTGGCTTGTTGCAAGGTGTAAGGTGGGCCCGGGCAAGCACTGGCATCAGGAAAATCCTCCTCTGCTTAGACATGCTTAGAATTAAAACCAATAGGTGCTGCGGCTGAGCTATGGCCTAGGCACTCTAAACACTCTAAGGTGTATTCGTGGTATACAGTACCTATTGCCAGTGTAAGACAAGTGTGAGTTTCATCATGTACACCTAAGCATACAGTACTAGTAAGATGGATATAAAACCACGTAAACGACTTCAGTTGCATATGGCTTATTGTGCTTTAGACCCAAAGTGGTTTAACAACAGTTTACTAGTGCTAAGATATCATATACTGATCCTAAGTTATTGCATTGAGCAGTTCTAGATTTTCCCGATGAACTTAATGCCAGTGTAGCTTACATGTGAGCCATCTGAGCGAAGTGAACAGAGGTCGGAACGCGCCGCTCGCCGCGGCTCGCGCGGCATTCTCTCGCCATGATTTATTGTCCTGGACGGATATCGGTACAACTTGAACGCACCAGCATATACTGTACATAAATGCACTTGGGTCTTCCTGAAAGTTAACCAAGCTTTCAATGTCGTCTTCGGAACTTGGGGTTAATCGACGTTAATCCCGCACACTGCCAGGTTTTATCTCGTGAAAGTGATTACGCCTCGAAAGCCCGAGATGCCTTGTTTCCTCGTCCCACTGGCGATTCCTTTCGCCTTGGGGACTTCACGCGCTTGCTCCTATCTTCGCCTTTCTATTTATCATTCTCTGTCCTTCTAAACTCCCGCGTCCCTCTCAGAGACTCGCTACGGAGGTGCCTTAGTATATTGCTGACAAGGAGGACAGTCGGAGACAGTACTTCTTGAGTCGCTCACCCCCCGCCATCCTACTAGTACCTATCGCAACACGAGGTCCCAGGTCACACCGCCAAGAATAAAAACGCAGGTCTTTTCATTGTGCGACCTGGACCCGAGACGGAGCACTAGATACCACGGCGGTCAATGTTGTCTCAGTGTTGTTTAGTTACTTACACCTCTGGTTCACTTGTTAGAATGTCATCCATGTCATCAAAATTTCAAAATAAGTCGGCACATTCTATCAGAATGTATCTGCGTTGACCACCAACATACGGACATGTATAAGGACAGTCCATAGATAGGGAATGGGAAGGGGGCATACTGAGGTGCACTTGTCACTACGGCACGAGCGCGAGCGCGCTGCTCAGGACGTCGTTCTCTAGTAGGAAATGCGATCGGGCCATTTGGCATAAATAGATGCTCCAGGATGGGCGTGTGGGCCTCAGAGGTTTGAAAAGGAGAGGCCAGTAAATGAGATCTTGATTCGAAGGAACAGAAGTTAGACTCGTTTGATACTTATTCGTTCTGTCTCGACGGCTTAGCGGTGAACGCATCATACAGTACATCCCTTCTCCATCCTTATCTCAGGGCCCTTCGGCCGCTGAAGAAAGAAATGCTCATGATCTATAAGTGTCTTCAGTTCGATTAGTAGGTACGGCAGAACGCAATGTATTATTACAGTACCGTCGTGGCTTACTTTCCTGGATAACCACTTCCGCCGAAGCCACGGTATTCGTTACGTGACGGTGACGTCCTTCAGAAGGATGGACTCATACTGCAGCTGTACATCATGTCAGATCGATACGCACGTCCCTATGTTCATATTATTATAGCGGCAAGTGATGAGTGTTGAAACGGTGTCAGAAGAAAAAATCGGATGTGTACGGTATCTACACGAGGCATACCAAATATGGTGATTCATTAGGGGCAAATCATAAAAACTTGAAGCGCCACTGCATGTTCAATGGATAGTGGGATAGATTGAAGATTGGATAAGTAAACAACACAATTTCTGTGGTACCGTCGCAGGGTGAACCATCTACACGTCCATTGCAGCATGCGACAGGTGGGCTTGGGGGGGGGGGAGGAAATCGAGAGAAAAGAGAAGGATCAAAGCGGACGACTACATATCATATACAGCAAGAAGGAACATGGCAGACTCGCAGTAGGGCATGTATGAATTAAATTCAGGTTCCACAGGCAAGGCGCTTCGGTGTAGGTGGGCACAGGTACGCCAAGACGGATTCAAGTGGCAGAAGCCCTACGCCTCCGCCATCGTTACATCCACTGACGTTGTGCCATCCGCCGCTGGAAGGACCTCTGCGGCAGGGACAGCTGCAGCACCGTTTGGCGCGTCCTCTTCTGCCTTGTCCACCTTAGATGGTGCAGTAGGACTTGACCCGGCGGGAGTACCATTCGCGCCTTGTCCTGCGTCCTTGTTGGCACTAAGGATGACATGCCACTTGTCGACCAACGCTTTGGCGCGGGAACGGAAGTGGAACTCGTCGTCACGGGGGATCTTATCCGATGGTTGCAGGTGTATATGACGCATCACTTTGCCAATTTTTGAGTACTGCAAACTATCAATACGAGAGATTGCAACAGAATAGCGGATACCGAACCGAGAGGTAATGAATGTTCATCTTGTCGTACTGTTCGATAGAAGTGAACAGGTCATTACATGCGGGCATTTCCTGTAGGGCCCTGTTGGGTATGCAACAAAAGTTGAGGGGGGCATGAAACTCACTTCCGGCTTGGGACCGGTACCCTTGTCATTCAAGAATGTCTTCTGGAGCTTGTGTCGCCAATCCCTGACGCGAACTGCTTCGGGATCGCTCGCCAAAGCTGAACATGGTAAATCAGCTGGTCCCGTGGACAACGTGAAAGATATCAAGCACGCACGGTCATCGTCCTTTTTGGGTTTCTTAGCAGCCGGCGGTGAAGCCGCTCGTTTGCTTGGGCCTGCATCATCGTCATCATCCCCATCAGCCTCTGCGGCTCCATCATCCTCAGACTCGACGAGCGCCTTGCTTCTGGCGCCGTTGCGCTTACCAGCTGCCTTGCGCTTCACGGTGTCTGCGTCCTTGTCTTTCTTGGCAGAAGCCTTGGTGCGCACCTTGGGCTTTGTTTCCGACTCGCGCTTACGCTTTTTGGACTTGGACGGGACTTCATCAGCATCAGCATCGCCATCCGCATCTAACCCGTCCGTCTCTCCGTCGAGTTGGTCGACCTCGGCGTTTGCCTCTTCTTCTTCGGCGTTGGCACGCTTGAGCTCTTGTTCTTCCTCCCACTTGGCCGGGTCAAGGGCGATTTTGTAGCCGTCGAGCAATTCGCCGCTGCGCTTGCTCGGTTCGTTAATGAAGGCTTCGATCTCGTGCGGCTTCAACCGTGATATGTCTTTCGAGACGAGCCAAGCGCTAGACTAGCTTCAGATGACTGCACAAGGAAGAGTACCATAGCACATACTGGTCGCCCTTAGGGAAGAATCTGACGCAATAGAAGGACGACTTTTTATTTTGGGGACGCTCTCGGAGTACCTCTTTCGAGACATTCTGAGGGTCCACGACCTAAACACGTTTGAAGGATGTGTTGAATGCGTGAGCAAGTTTGAAATGCTATAGAAGAGGAACGCACCATGCCAGGCCACGGAGGATAGCCGCGCACTTTCGCGAGGACAATGTCGCGAAACTCATATGTTGTCTCCTTATCCGACTTTGACCCCTTCACCATGATGACCTAGACGCGTAGATAACGAAACAAAGGCGCGCAAAGAAAGATGAGAAGATAAGAAGATAAAGGACGGGGAGGAATGGAATCGAGGAACACTGGCGGAGGGAAAGAAACAGTGAAATGGACGAACGAGCGAGTGCGAGTGAGAGCGCAACGGACGCCTCTCGGCTTTTCCCACCGTGATCACCCGGATTTTGCCGGGGGCCCGTGCGTCCGTGGGAAAATGTTGGGGACATAATATAATCAACGACACGTGGGGATCCCGTGACTTGCTCATACAACCACGACCACCACCATTATGTTCGAACCTATTCGTGGCGGAACCCGGGGTGGACAGGCTGAATTCAAATGGTCAGACGTCTCTGCTGATAAAGACAGAGAGGTATGTGTTTCTTCACCGGTCCCTCTTTCATCGGATCGACATCTCCCGCTCTTATGTAGAATTACCTTGGCCATAGTATCAACGCCCCTACAGGCCGGTGGCAGAAAAATAAGGACGTTCATTGGTACAATCGTGATCTAAATGAAACAAAGGACGAGCGTGAGGAGGAAATTCGTGGAATCAAGGAAGCAGAGGCGGAGGCACTCTCCATTGCACTGTATGACATCCTCGTCATCCATTTTTACCCTTGCCTGGTTATTAACTGTCACCTATTCAGGGGTTTCGGGCCATCCAAGAAGGAGAAGGAATCATCGTCAAGTACACAAGGCACGGGTACAAATGCTATCCCAATCCCCTCATCAGTGGTGACCAGTGTGCATGTGGACCCAGATGCGGCGACAAAGGCAGCGGAGAAGGCCGAACGGAGACGACGCAGAGCAGAGCGCAGGGATGAGAAAGTGGCGAGGAAAATAGAAAAGGCCGCGCTCAAGGAGCAACGTCGCGCCCACAACGCCAGACGCCACGACGATTCTCCACCTCGTTCTCGGACACCTGTGCGCCGGCACCGTGATAGTCACTCACCCTCACCCAAACAGCACCGCCTCTACGATATGGTAGATCGAAACGACCCACAGGACGGTAGATACCGGCGATCGCGCGACCATCTTAGCCCTGACAGCGACCGTTTTCGTGGCCGTTCTCGATCGCCCTATCGACGTGACTCCCGGAGACAGTCACAGTTACCACCCCGCCGGTCCTCCCCCTATTACGATAAATATGATGAAGACGAGCGTGAGAGCGAGCGTTTCAGGGACCGTCAGCGGTGGGAACGTAATGCGAGGCAAGAGAGGTCTGGAGGGGGGTCGTGGGGCCGCAAATGAGTAGTGACGGGTAAGCGGTTCGTCTCTTGCTCATCTGCTACGTGTACATAGGTCATTTGTCTGCCCAACTGTGCTCGCTCACACGAGGCGTGTAGGCAAGGCCATCTTGAGTTTGTGTAGTCTGCACATGCAACATAGCATAGGAGACAATGGTGAAGAATACTTTCCTTACCGTTACTCTCATGACATCGTGCGGTAGCGTGGGTGGACCGATCTCTTCTCATCAAGGGTCGTTGCCAGAGGTACTCAACGTTCTACGACGTCATGTCACAGTTCTTTCCATAGCGCATCAGGAAGCCTTAGTTCCCGTGCTACGTCTCCCCTAATCCCCCTTTCGTCTGTTTGGACAGTCAATTATAAGGTCCGCACTGGGTTGGGCCCAGTCATGATCACAGGCAGATTCCACCGCCTATGGGAGGTCGTCATTATATGCTGGATCAGTGTCACCGCGATTGGTCGGTGGATCCAGCCCCCCGAAACGGCACCGTTATGTGCCGCATATTGCAGGAAGAATAGACGACCACCCACACACAAAATTGGCGCGCACAGGCAATCGCCGTTCTAACGCTTGCTGGAGACATTGCCTGGCGCTCCGTACGACAACCTTCAAGGCTAAGATCTTCTGGGTAATTGTAACAAGCCCACCAACATGATACTGTAAGTTCCTTCCCAGGAGTGTCAAGCGAAGAAGCAATGTGCTGAGGGCAGCCGTAAGTTAGACCCCAATTTGTCGGTGCCTGAGACCCGGTCGAGGTCCAATTTGGCTCGTGATTCACGATCTGAGAAGGTCGTTTTTGCCATCGAGCCGTGGTCCATATCAATGTTCTGCCGCAACCTTGTCTATGCTCCGTTGGCACCCACAGGGGTTGTTGGTGCATGTGTGCGTGTGTGGCATTATAGTGTCTTCGCCCAAATACACGGCGGCCCACATTTCAAATATCACTTTGGGGTTCCCCCTCTCTGGCGTTGCGCATTGCCTTGTAAGTCACAGAGAATGGGCTGCCCACACTTAACTCCAAGCGAGATGATTTATGCAGAAGAGATGTGGCCAGCGGTGTCCAGATATGCAAAGATGATTCAGAATGAACCGAGTGCGTTCGAGCAACTCCACCTTGGAGGGCCTAGTCGTGGAAACAGAAAGGATAGCAATCTCCACGAGCACCACGCTAATTCTATGGCTTTGTTTCACCCGCAACCACGAGGCACCCCTTCATCTCAGAGGCAAGTAAGGCATACCAACAGCACCGGCCGTCCCCGATGCAACGTGAGCACTACCGTACATAGTACTAGTACCACAATCGCATCACTTTTCGCCCAGACCACACCCCCCATTTTGACATGTCACAAGCTTCCAATACTTTGTAGATTTGTGCCTCGGCTCGCTTCGCTTTACCGTATTTTCATTTCCCACTAGTCCAGGTCCGGGCTGATGTTATCGGCCATCTCCGGGGGCACACCCGGCGTTTATCTCTCTTTCACGTTCTGTCATGTCACACTTTGTCATGGCATGGCACACCTGCATACCTGCAACAGCGCACGCTGCATCTCGTGAGAAAGCTGCTCCTCCGCCCATGCGGTCCGCCGCTGGGCGACAAATTGCGCCCACTAACGCAGGTCGTTTAATTCCAGTGCGTGCAGCACCGCGAGCTCCTAGCTTGAGGCGCATTTGCCTCCAAGTTGCCTCTGATCGTGCCAGTGCATGGGTATCCCCCGCTGTTCAGCTCTCACGAATCATCAGGGGAGGAGAAGAAAGTGACCGCATTTAAGTGGAGGACAACCACTTACTGTAGCTTAACCTGTTGAATATGTGAGGCTTCACGTCTACAACCTCTTCAATTATCAGTCGTTTCCTCCAGCGAACGTGGTCACGTCGTGGTGGCGTAGCCGTGACCATCTATTGCTCAATTGTTGTGCCACAGCTGTGGCGACGTAGAAAACTCCAAACTTGACAGTCCTGGCCTGTCACCCATGACGATAGCAGCGCGGCCGCGTTGAACACGATACAGAGCGGTACCTCGACACCCCAATAGCGGCAAGTGCAACAGGGAAACTCAAAGAAATGCAGCCGTAGTCTAAGCCATTTTTGACCATGACCAAGAGATGCGCGTTTAGGCATCGCGCCGATCTTTCTTTGCGTCTCATTTCCGGATTAGCGACCATTGACGATATCATCTGAAAGGATATCGCAATATCGGTTTCGGCCTCACCTGATGGGCGTGCCCGTGACCAACGTCCGGTCATCGCGCTTATGAATCCTCCCTCCAATGGAATGTTTTCGAGTGGCCCACCTGCTGACTATCTCATTATTTTCGCATTCCCTATCGGTGACCTCCACAGTCCCCAATCGACTGACAGCCGCAATCTGCGTTTGGGAAGTGCCGATCGGTTAGCCTTGCCATCGGCGACAAGCCGACTCCCCGTTCCCCCTCTCTATCGATAGCGCTCAACCACTCCGACAAGTGCAATCTCCCGTTTGCTTTTCTCCCTCCGGGGAACGATGAAACATCCGCTGCGGAGTTCCTTGCAGCACACGCAGCCTCGTATGGTCCATAAATGAACGTGGGATTGGGCTAGCATATCTGATATCATTAGCACTTGGGTGGCACTCGGGGGTGCGTCTATGGCACATACTGTAGCCCCCTTGGGCAGCCGCACGCATGGCTCGCGCCTTTCTCATCAAAGATACAAAAGGAGGCCGTGCAGGGTCACCAGGACTCATTCCCCCACTCCTTCTTCTGCCTTCCCATTCTCGTGCGCGCAAAAAGCTGCATTCTTTCTTCTTGACTTGTGGTTCCACGTGATTCCGTACTCCACGCAATAACATGGTGAAGACTGGCATCCCGTTCATGCTCGAGGACAGATCCGGTTTGCTGTCGGGCTCCGAATTCGTTGATTTGTATGATCGCATGCATCTGCGGGTGCGCTGTACGCGTCATGATGCCAACGGCGCGTCACAATACGGGGTATACAACATGTTTTCGACGCAGCCCGACATACCTGTCGTGACCCTCGAATACGGTGCGGCGGGCGCGCTCGGAAATGTCACCACCATTGGCCCTGGAGGCTCTTCACGGACACAGACAATGGCCGCGTTTCTAGTGGAGGTCGGAGGGTGCGCGAATGCTCTGCTTTATTCCAGCCACTCTCCTTGTTCATAGGCGCTCACGTGGTGTCTCTGAAATCGTAGCCCGTGCCACCGGAAATTCATCGCCTCCGACGGACAAGAATATAGCTGGAGTTGGCGCACAAATACACGCGAGAATCACGAGTGGTCCGTGAGTACCTTGTGCACATATTAGCTTCAGCGAGTGAGTCTGAACAGTTGATGGACAGTGCGTAAATGCGAGCGGACAGACCGTTGCATGGTATGCGCTTAAGATACCCGGAGAGCAGTATGCGAATTCTTCCGGCTGTATGTTGGGCGTCGAGGAGCCGTACCCGCATCTCGCAGTAGGCAAGACATCGTACCGTCGCGTGAAAGCGGAGAACTGGTTAACTGATGACGGTTATGACAGATTTCCTTGCGACACTATTGATTATGCGGCATGTCGCAGCACGCACCATCTGAAAGCTGTCTCATGAATGCGGAATTATCTTTCCACACAGTCACGAACAAACGCTCTAATGTGTACAGGACGGACTTGTCGCCCATGACGTGTTTCTTTCCGCGCTCGTCGCGGTGTAATCGCATATATACGCTGTGCCCAAATTGTAATCTGTAGTAATAATCTAGTAAGCGTGGACCTGGCCGATAAGGAAAAAACAACCACCCGTGCCCAGCCACTGTGCATGACTCGACAGCCCATTGCCGGACCACCGGACGTCCGTGCGATGTACCCTCTTATGGGTAAAGTGCTGCTGATACGTAATACGGATTTGTGTTCGCTGCGGCATGTCACACACAGCGATGCGGCGCAGCTCGAGTTGATCCAATGGCAGCTCGCCTGTCCTGCAACGTGGTGCTGTGATTCCTTGACTCGTGCACAGCGACGGGGCCGAGACCCAGCATCAAAATAGGTCGAGTCAGTTGTACGCGCGATACGATCCCGACGACACCAACATGACTACGAAGACGCACTGCCGTCGGCCTGTGTCAACTCGACCGAGACTCGCATATAATTCCAGCCTGCAGCATGCGACTGAGTCAATCAAACAGGTTCACGTTTTATTACCCACTCAACCCTCCTCTCGAACTTTCATTCAAATGGGTCCTCCCGCCGCACCGAGCGCTGGAGTCCCGCAGCACGGGAGAGGCAACGGGGGGTACACTATCTATGGTAGTGCCCACCAAGCCCGCCAGGGCGCCCCCCTACCAACGACCCCTCAGCAATACCACCAAACATTACCGACCCATTCTGCCCCAGCACAGGCAGGAAAGCCTATAGTTGGACGGCGTTCCCAGCCCGGACATTGACTTCACATCGTAGACCTCCTGGCACGACCCACTGCCACATGTCACACTGACTCGTATTCCCACTCCTCCATCGCGCACGCGCGACCAAGAACTCTGCACATACTGTACTACGGTCAGCACACGATCGTCACAACCCCATTATGCACAATCATTCACCCGATCCTGCTATAGGACTCGACTCATAATACATCCCGCACAGCGTCCTGACTCTTACATTCACTCCATATTCTCCTCCGAGTCCTCCCTCCGTATGCCTCGGTGAGACGTCCTTTTAGCTCCTCGACTCGTGTTTCCGTGGTGGTCCGCCAACTCGCCACATGGTTGAGGTGCTTGATGACGTACCACAGTGATCGACCCTGTGTTGTTACCCTTAACAAGCGGTATCCAGGTTGCAGAAACGTTCCCTTTGGGGGCTGGATTGGGTGTGAAGGGTTGTCGAAGGCCGCCGTCGCATTCGGGCGTCCCAATAAACGGTGCGTGATCGGTTGTGCGGGACAACTGATTGGTAGCGTCAACCGTGAACCAGTAATGCCGAGCGGACCGCATCGACCATTTCTCTCTTCCATTCGTGCATGCCCCGAGATCCCGAATGGTCTGGGCCCCTGGCAGCGGATGGTTGTATTCCCATTACTCCTGATATAGATACTGGGATATCCAGGGAACAGACTTTTTTTTAGCCCACGTAGCACCGCCGACGTTACTTGTACCCTCGAACAGTATTAGTTGTACACCCCACACACCCCAACACGATGATTTTAAACTATGAATAACACGGTGGAGGGACGCACTGCAGTTCGTCCTTGTCCCTGAAATAACAGTGAACTCCTTCCCTGTCCTGGTACGATAAGTACCTCCAACAAATATGAACACCCAGATCCATCTAGACACAGCATAGTATCCCGGGTCCCCATACAAAACGATGCAGTACAGTGCCCCTCGTAAAACGCCGGTGGCGACCCTGAACGCCCAACAACAAACACGGCGAACACACAACCCAATTTGAGATTTCGCGGGGTGGGCCCATTCATCAACTTTATTTCCGGTAAACGATGAAACACGAAACACAAAAAGTGGCACGGCACAGTGTAGAACCCGGACTCACAAAAGCAAACACCGTCCCTCATCTAAACAACCAACGAAAATCCCGTAATTCAGAGAATTTTTTTTTTCGGCTGTTTGGTCACCTTGGATGCGGCCGCCGCCGGTGCTTTAGTTGCAACAGGAACCAATACACAGAGCACAGAGGGTCACCGAGTCGGAGGCCGTACCATGGTACTGTGCTGTATGACTGTGAATAGAACCCAAACCGTGCAAACAAAGTCTCCGAATTGGGCTGACATTGGCTCTCTTCTTGTTCAGAAAAGACAAAGTTGTGTCCCATGACTACAACCCCTGCCGTGCCTGCCACCAACCGCTGCAGCGAACCGGGAATGGCTACACCATGATAGAACGTCTAATCGGATTGGAATCACCACCAGCCCAGGCTCTCAGTGTGTTGGAGTTGGGGCCTGCTGGATACTTTATGCATGCATCGAATTCGGAGAGTTACGACAAACTGCTAAGCGGCGCATTGTCGTTGGAGAAGAACAAGGAACGAACAACAAAACATGTAACACTGTCGCAGGTTATGACGATATGCATGATGAGTGCCATGATCCCCCTTCCCCATGAATACATATATTATCGTAATAACTCCATTGTAATTACAATATTGTCCAGAATTGAGTAGCTCCAAATGGTTACACAAAGGATGATGCCTTGGATATATGTTACGGATATATAGATAACCCCACTAGTTGCATGAGCTGTGACGGCAAGTGGCGCAGATCTCTCTCACATGCAGGGCTACACAAAGCAAGATGACAGCAAATATAACATGACGACATAAAAGGAAGGCGGAGATGCAGGCAGCAAGACAAGAAGGGAAGCAAGAAGGCGTCCGAATAATAATAAAAAGGCGACGACGATTGCTGCGATTACCGGGAGGAAGTCATCGCTCTAGTAACCGGGTGTAGTGTAAAATCTGGTGTCGTAGGGGCCAATGGAGGGGGAATGCCGGAAATCGCACAAGCCTGGGAAAGCTGCGCGCGTAACTCCTCGCCTCGCAGGCGGAATGCTGTACAACATATACCCTCAGAGAAACTTATGCATGAATACAAGTGAGGAACGCACTCTGGCAGGGCCACAGGGAGACGAGTGCCTCCGTCGGTGCAAGGAATGTCTTCGCGAGCTCCAGCGCTCGTAAGAGTTCTCTGTCGCTTTCCCACAGCGCCAGGCACCTTGAATCCAATCTTATGAGGGGAGGTCATCACAATAAAGAAAACGCAAACTCACGTAGCGACCTGATTGGTGAACCAGCTGACGTGGTAGGGGCGACGGAGAACAATGTGCGCTGAAGCCTCAGTGTTACGTGTCATGGAGTTCTTGACGCGCTTCGCGACTTGCTCCTGATAGAATACTTCCAAGATGTACGCCCAAAGTCAATATAAACGGGGGAAGCGAGTGAGCAGAAAATCACTTACGCCACTCCTCAGCCAGTCGACGGTTCCAGACAGGTTTTTCCCTCATGTTTAGATCGAGGAGAATACTAATACGGGAAAAAAAATATTTAAGCACGATGTCGGGAATGCCTAAGTGCACAAATTCAACCTTCGTGTGAGATACGTGACTTCAAGGCGAGTGCTATATAGGACCATCAGAACGTGCGGGTGGGCTGCAAAGTAATGCGTCTACTCACTTGGAAATGAACTCGCGACACATGTAAATCAGTGAAGTCTCTATGTTGCAGGTGTGCGCATCCAATGCTTCCTCCACTACACGGGTCTCCACAAATGTAGCGCACGCAATTCGGGTGCGCTCTTCGGTCGTGAGGCGTTCGTCCCAGAAGCGCACGGTACAATTCCAAAGAAGCATACTGCGGCAGTAGAGGGCCCACACGGTATCTTTTCCCGAATGGGCGGGGACATATTCTCGGCGTTGATGATATTCTCCAGGGAAGAGCAAGCGGAACTAGCGGTGGAAGAAATCCGCCCCCCCCCCCAGTCCGATGAGTAAGAAGGCTCACGTGAGTGACAAGACCATGACATACATTTGACGGATTGACTAAGAAGAGATCCAGAGGCTCGCGTTGTTCCGCGGCGCGTGCAACCGTGTGATTCGCAACGAGTATGAGAGCGCTCCAACAAAGACGGCGTGTTTCCTCCGATTTCACTTCCGCCTCGGACCATGATGGGTCCCATGCAGGTGGGAACGACCAGGTAGCCGTAGTACACTCGCACTGCTTGGGCGGCGGGCGGGGGTGGGCAACCGTGGGGACTCCTGTCGAGTGGTCAAGGGTATCAGGATCACATGTGTCGATAACAGTCAGCTGCAGTGCTTCGATGATCTTGTCCAGCAAAATTAGCGCAGCTTCCACGCTGGCGTCATCATGCTGCGGATGTGCCGACGTCTCGAAGAGGGCAAGCACCATTGCTGCTTCTGCCAGACCAAGGTCGACCCAATGTGAACTCCAGGACTCGTGAAGATGCCACTGCGCGGCGTCACGAAGTCTCAGAGCGTGAGTACGGCCGCTGGCACCGAGCTCGATTTCGCTTGACCTGACAAGCATTGCCAACGCCAGACAAGCAAAAACAAGCGCCGGCTGTATATTCGCTCTCGCATTCGAATCAAACAAGTCACGAAGGAACCAGTGGACGTTGAAGAAGGTCAACCAATGACTGCTAGTAGTGAAACTGGGATGGAGGTGTGAGAATCAAGGATCAAGAGCGGACTGATAAACGGAAGGGAACATTCGAAGGCGAGCTTACAGAAAATTCAAGTCGTCGCTGATGTCCTTGAGACTACGGGCACAATCGACACTCGTTAGACGTTCCGTTGTTATGAGACAGGTGTATCACATACGCTTGCTCCCGAGTCGAGGCGTAGTTATCGAGAAGTTCGTCCCACCACTCTTTACGCTGGTACTGGGCGTCCAGCGGATCGGCGAGAGGCGGCGAAGGGTCTTCGTAAGACGACAGTTCTGGGGAACGAAGGCCGGATTCGAAAGGGTGAGCGAAAGGCTGCCCTGGCTGAATTTCGCTCTTCAACCTACGTGATGTCGACGGTGGATGCGTTGATGTCGGTGATGGCAGCCTCTGCGGTGAGCCGGATGGGTCCATGCAGTGAGAAAAGTGCTCGAAAAGTACGGGGGAGGCAAGGGAAGAGCTCACCTTTACATAGTAAGCCTCATGGAAGGATGTGGTGGGGTCTGTGAGGGAGGAGGATGTGGTGGGGGGCTTAATGTCAACCTTGTTTGCCTTGTGATGGGCTGGACCGAACATCGGTATGGCCACGGAGGAGATCTCATACTGGCCATAACTTGCGTGTGCGGTGGTGCCCTGGTCTACTGGGTCAGTTCGCCGTTTTTTCTTTGGCTGGGGATCAGATCCATCTGATTGACGCTTCTTGCAGGATCGTTTGCGCGTGCCAGGACGTTTATCTGGCCCCCGTCGCTTCGGCACCTTGTCATATACGCACTCATTACCCCGCTTGATGCAATTCTGACAATTAGGGCGTGTAGAGTCGCAGCGAATCTTGCGTGACCGACTAAAGAGGCCGTCAGTTACGGAGACGCTTGGGAGAAGGGCATTTTCGGTTAATAAAGTGGAGAGATTTACACACCACTGTCTGCAGGCGATGACGCCTGAAGAGGTATTGCGGGAAGGACCGGCTCTTGAGGATGAAGCGACGGAGGCATCAACGTTTGAATGTGCGATTTCAGACGTGGAAGGGTCTAAAGTGTCCGTGGGGGTGGTCAGAGGCGGTTGGGGTATAGGGGCACTGGTTGTGGGTGGGTGGGATAAATGGAAATGTGAAGGATTGATCTGAGAGGAAGATGAAGGGACATCAACAGAGGCGGCGGACTTGTTGAGGGCCGAGTTCATGAGTAAGGGAAAGCAGTGTGGCATGGCAAGCTCGTATGCGGAAGATGTAAACGACTGGGAGTGTGATTGAACGGAGGCATTATAGCCCAAGGCTGTGTTCGGGGGTTCTTTAGGGTAGCCATGATGGTGCGCCCCAAAACCCTGTGATTGTACATAAGACTGAGAGTTGTAAGGAGGGGCGATAAGGCTATCGTGAGGCAATAGGCAATCGGGGGCTTTTGGTTGATATCGGGCTTTATGCGTACTGAGATGAGCGGAACTGTGAATAGATCGACGGATGTACGCACATTCCATTGGTAGAAAAGTAGCGAGAGTATGTTCAAAGACGGGCGAATGAAGCTCAGATTCCTCTTCACTCGACTGGAAACCTTCGGTGTCTAGGAGTATAGCCCTCGGAAAGGGAGTGTATTGTTCATAATTTGCACTAGCGACCATCGCAGACGGGTACGATTGAGCAGAGGTGGAAGGGGATGCTAATGGAGGGACAAAGGAGGTAAGTACTAGCAGGAACTGACGAGGGGGAGGGGACGGAAGTACAGGGTTAGAACAGGGAAAGGGCAGAAATAACGGATGGCCACGGGATTCAAGTCGTCATAGACAAAGAAATACAATTTATATAACCCTACACGAAGAAAACAACAAAGGGAGAGAGGGAAAAGTGGCTTCGTTCATTCACCTGCAAACAGCTCGGCAGGGAACTGCGTCTAGAATGCCGGGGGTGACTGGGAGGGAGTGAGAGTGATCTTCAGAAGCGAAGTAAATGAGAGCCGTCGATGTGATTGAGACAATTTAGACCGGGAGAGAGGGCGAGAGAGAGAGAGAGATCTGTGCACAGCGTTTGAGAGGCAACGAGACTGACGAAGGTGAGAGAACGAACGAATGCGAACGCGTTGGTTCCCCTGGACCTGCCTGCTTGAATGAGAGTTGTATGTGTGTATGCGCGCGCGCGGCATTCGTCACGGTGTCCTTGACCAGGTCTGGTAGGCGAGGCGTTGGGATCCACATCTTGCCGTTATCACACGTGACCCGATATTTTTCCGAGCACGTTCTAGGGTTTGCTAGACTCCCGTTTGCAGCCAGTTCTGCCCTATTCCCCGCCCTCCCCTCTCTCGTCACTGACGTCTGACGTCTACGACTCGGTTTGCATTCCACAGTATCTTCTCACGGTCGTTAGCCGGGGAAACTTTGGACGAATCCGTCAAATGGATGGATGCGAACCCGCGAGTCAATGATTCTGCTTTCAGTTTTTGGACATTGTAATTCAATACGACTGCCAAGCAGGGGAAAAACCACTGGCCCTGACTATTTCCTTTCGTAGCTACTGATGCACCGAATTGGTGGACATGGCCACACTCCGAACAAGTGGGCCGGATTCGTAATCTCCGCGAGCTCGCATTCCCTCGCCTCGTCTATCCGGATCCGGATCCATCCGCGGATTTGCCCGTAAAACAACGTCCTTCGCGTTCGCTTCCCCCTCGCCCTTAACACGGCAATCCCCCTCGCGGCTTCCGGAACCCTCCTAGCTCCGGCCGCCAACCAGTTGGGTGCTGCTGTACTGTACTGGTGCGCAAGAGCAATCTAGAAAATTTTCTTATGACCTAGTGTCAATGGCGTAGATGATAAACACAAAGGGCGTAGGTGGGAAGTTTGCGGACATCGCCGAACTGGGGGCTAGATCTGTCGGCCAGTGCGGTCGAGGTAGTATAGGAGGTTGAATGGCCACGCAACACTACTGTATGGGCTAATAAAAGAATGCCCCGCAAGCCTTGGGAATACTGCATACCGTAACGTAAGGATATCTGGTGCTCAGCTCAACAATGCGACGGCCATATGTTTCCTGCCACTAATGACAGCGGCGTGACTTTTGAAAGACGTGAGCAAGCTGCTTCCTAAACAGGTAACAGACCAGTGGCTCGCTGCAGAGTTGGATCACCAGAAGACGCATTCGCCATCCGGTCGTCGCGGGTGCTGACGGGTGGTTCTACTCTCCACCATCAAAAGGGCACGGCGGACGGACCGAGATCCCCAACGAGTGACACATGAGTACCCTTGCTTATCGGACAACGAGTCCCGGTTATACGCGTTTTTATTGTTCGATAAGCATCACGCCTAGCAGGAGAAGGGTCGTGTGGCCATGGGTGCAAGGCCGGGATGACCCGTGGAAAGGGACATGCAGAGAATAGCCTAAAAAATTGGAGCAAGGTTAAACCAAAAGTAGAAAGAGTGTGCTGCGGATGCTGATGCAAGGCACGGGCACGGGTGCACATACTGTACAGTGAACCCGAGAGGACGGGTTGGGAGAGCGATGGATCGGACAAGGAGCGCTGAGGCGTAGACAGGCTGATAGGAGGAGGAGTTAACCCAAGGTGTTTGAACGCATACAGTTCAGTACCACTTTACACGCCTTTACGGCGTGTTTGAGGTGTGGCGATGGCGAAAAAAAATTTACAGCCACGGACCGGATGTAGCCGATGCGTAGCGTAGCGTATTACCCGATAAACCGATTCGGGGTAACCTCAACTCCTTCCAACTTTTCAACATGTCCTTTTTCTCTCTCTTCTGTTGTTGCTTACGGCCTCGTCCACATCGCCTTCCCGTCAGTCCATCTTGCTGTATTTGTTTTTTTTCTCAGGCTCGACATCCACCCTCTCCACTTAGACCAATTCCGATGAGAATGCACCGCTCATCCCTGCTTCGGATGATGTCCAGTACGTCCCTTCGTCGGCCCCCCCCTCTTCAAACAGACCCATTCCCCCTAGGCCCGCGGCGCGACACATCATCATTGATCAGCAACGCATGAAAGAACGCCTCGGCATCATCGTCAGGGCAAAGGAGGGGTGACTACTCCACTTCCCCCACCGTCTCTTCTATTTCTCACATCGCTCCTATACATAAAATCATTTTCCTATCTCATCGAAATCATCAGCAAGATGGTCAATATAAATGCTCCCTTACCGTTCAACCTCAACGGCAACAACCACAGGCAACCCAGATTAAGCCGTCTCCGCACCCGCTCACCGCAGCCATCGCTTGAGACGGAGCGGCAATCGGTCGTAAGCTCCGCGTCTGCGTCTGCGTCCCAAGAGTTGGATGAAGATATGCGCTGGCCGACGCTCAACGTTCGTATCGTCCGAGGCGGTAGCGCCCTTGCTCGCGGACGGCCGATCATGCGTGATACCGTCTCGCATGAGCCCCGGACCGAGGGGGAAGAAACGGGACCAGAACCCACGGCAGCGGCACCGGCGGTGGCGTCAGTGACAGAAGAGCATCGAGCGGAGGTGCAGTCGGACGTGGTACGTATCGACTCCACCGACCGCCTCGTCACCTGGTCGCTGATTTTTGTTATTTTGCTTAATGGCGCGATTAGGCGGGTAATACCGGTGACGCCGCTCGGTTAGCTCGTACCGCGTTTAAAATCCAAAACGTTGGATCACTCTCCCAAAGTTGGGGTGACTGAGCTGATCATCGATCATTCACTATGGTACATGAGCTGGCGTAAGCATGTACGCGCATTTTTTTTTTTTTTGATATCATCATCCATCATATCATATCATATCATCCATCCATCATCTTTCGCTCCTTCCCATCCTGACCACTTCCTACTTCCCTCCGCCACACATATCTCGGTTTGCGCCTTCCTGTAACCACTCGCATAAAGACTTGAACAAATAGTAACTTGCACGTCTTGCCGACCTACATCGTCTCTTCTGCGCAGCGTACTGAAATCGAGAGCATGTATGGCTTGCTCTACAAGGCGTACATACGATCTGAAAGCGATGCGAGTAACGATAAATTCACTGCGCCGCTTTGCGCCGGCGGCGTGCTTGTTGGACCTCAATAAAAGCTGAGAGATAGCATAAACAGATATCTGAACTTCGAAGCTTCCATTGGAAACCCGTGCTTTCGCAGTTGCCAACGAAAAAGGTAACCGTTTTCACACGCAAGTCATCACAAGGTACAAGGTCTGAATCTGTGGTTTCCTAGAGTAAACGGGTTGGGACTAGCTTGAAGCTTAAGTGCCATACTGATTGCTTCCCACACACATGAGCTCGTGGATTATTCAAGAGCCCAATAACGAGCACAAACGAGTAACGTAGCGTCCATCCCTACTCCACCGGGTTATCGCTCGTTTCCGCTGGAGTCGATAGGCCGTTCGCAAGATGTTTTGTCCGGTGGGGCTTATCCCAATCTTCGATCTCCAATAAGTAATACTTGACGCCATCGCCAAGGCCGTATGGATTGCTGTCAGGAACCTGCCGGAGTGATAATAGTAGAGTCAGAGATACCAACCAACCCCTAACAGTGAGAGTTCATGTCTGCCCTACACACATTTGGTTCAACGACTCGTTCGGTTATCGATGTAATTCTCCCAACTATCCACTCGCGCGACCTCAATATCTTCGCTTGATGACCTGTTACTTTAAGGAAGTGATGCGGGGACGAGACTGATGAGGCAGCGGCCACGTGAGCATCGAATAATGCGGAAGGACACTGTTGGAGGACTCAGGTATCTCACGCACCGTTGAATGCACCCCAAGGCTTTGAAGTCGAGTTCCGCGTCGGCAAGAAAAGCGCAAGGTCGCCCTTGGAAAAGTTCCGAAACGAGATCTTTCCCTTTGCGCGGTCGCGGTACTCCTTGCATTGCTTCTGCCACTTGCGAATGGTCGAACCAGTATTCTTGATCGCCTCCAAAAAGTTGTCGTGATCGAAGGCGCGCAAAATGTCAATTGCGCTTGCGGGGTCAGTTGGATCGATGAAGCGGACTGGCTCATCCTGTGCACCCGTCGCGGCCGCGGGTGGATGAGATTCATTTGTTTCTTCGCGCTTGGGAGGATGAGAAACGGCTTGGGCGAGATTCATCGCCTTGAAACACGTCGTGCGAAATGCATCGGCAATCTCCAAGAGCTGTGCGATAATCCGGTTGGACTCTTCTCCCTTGTCCTCGAGCTTGGGTTGAGGCGCATGGTCTTCCAAAGCACCCTCTCGAGGTACGTTCCCCAGGCCCCTCGCATCTCCCGGTTTCCGTATAATTTCCGCCCAGGCGCTCGTACCTTTGACTAGTTGATGATGGTTCCGGCTCTCCGCTTCCGTTTGCGGCTCAGCGTGTTCCATCACCACTCGACCTCGACCTGTCCGAGTAATGTGATCACCAGTAGTCGATATGTCGCAATGGTAAGATCCTACCGTTTCTTTGGCCGTCTCCTGGCGCACATTTCGTTTTCCCTCGAAAGCCTATTCGAATTGGCGAACCTACGTCCAGGGCATGCGCTCCTTCAGAATTTCGAAGGAATTTCCCCTGATTCTTGAGTATCTCTTTCGCCGTATTCTCCCTGTCATCTGTTCTCACTGCTTCCTGACGAGAGTTGTCAGGCGATCTAGCCCCTCCCGTTAACCCTGCGATGGCATCATCCAAACCTTCTCGCAGTCCCTGGACGGTGGAAAGAAGATTGTTGTATCTATCTTCTAGAGTGAGGCGTGTTGCAGCGTCCCTCTCTATCTGCGCGTAAGCCTGTTTCAACTCGCGTTCGAGCCGTTCAGCGCGTTCATGCTCGTCCCTAACATTCCTGATCTGCCCTTTGAGATGGGCCACCTCAGCCTTTAGAGCACGACATTCTTCGTCAAGTGATGACCCCCTGTTAGCCGTCTCCCCTTCAGCGTCGGGCGAGTAGTTGACAGGCTCTTTTGGACCTTGTTCCGCTGGGTCGTGGAAGGCGAGGAAAGTTAGTGTGATACACCCCCTGCATCTCGAGACCCACCCACCGTGTCTCGCAAGTAGAGCCAGTCGAGGTGATGAGAGCACTACAGGTGATCGGCCATCTAGCAATAAAAGGAAGCGTTTACCAGACATACGTGATAATTCCACTCCTCGATCGAAGCCAGACTCAAGGTCGTCCATTTCGCTTACCAGTCCCTCGAGTTTTGCGCGCAAGTCTCTGATATAGGCTGTTGCCATATCATCGTCCTTTTGAGACTGAGCACACCGCTCCGGGTCTTGTAGTACGCTAAGCAGATCTTTTCAAGGTGTCGATCATACTACCACCCTCTGTCGACATGGAGACGAGCACATACCTTTGATATCGGTCCGCTGTAGGGTATAAGGGCTGTCGGTATCCCTCCCACCGGAGAGAGGAATATTGATCGAAGGGACTGTGTCACGCATTCCGATGAGGTCGAACGGAAGCTGACCATGTACTTCGCCATGAAATGCCTGGCGACGCTCGCGCTCGGCATCCCTGCCCAGGATTTGAGTAGGACATACTGTAGGAGAAAGTCACACATACAAAAAGTTGTCCATCGTTTCCGAGAAACCATGACACTTTCTGTAGAGGAGCCTTGCTAGGAAGGTGGATTCAGAATAGACCTAAAAGTGACAAAAGCATATCAGCTACACACAGAACTCTTTCCTTCGGACTATCTCAACAATTGTCGTTCCGTAGGCATCGACGGCGCCATGGAATCGCTTTAGCTCGGAAAGACTGTTTTCTACTCCGAGGTCAGCTTGTAGATCGGTCAAATCAGCTGTGAGCGCGACTAGATCATCATTGAGGGTGTTAATCTGACTATAAGCACGCAGGCTCCTCTCTGTAGATGAGTTCTGGGGCTATGTGAGAAAGGAGCCCGCAGATTGCAATTTGAAGATAATTACAGTACCTTTAACCCTGTAATAGATGTCAAATTCTCCCTGATCGGTGTATCCGACTGACAAAGCACTTTGAAAGTCTTTAAGTAATACGGTCAAGTAGAGGAGTAGGATCTACCTTGAAGAATCGTCTCTACTCGTGGGACAGGACCTAGACTGTGATGAGGAGATAACACGCAATGCGGGACTAAGAAATCACCATCAGTAGCGCATGCTGTTTCGGAAACGTTGTCATGCAATTCACGGGAAGCTTGGTCTAATCTTTCGGCTTCATCCAAAAGCCTTCCCCCGAATCAGCAAAAGGCATACAGATCCGATTAAACGCACTTAGTGTCGGAAAGCACTAGTCGCACACCAGCTGCACCATCAGCGAGTCGCTTCATTGCTTCGTCGACAGAGGAGAAGCATTCCTTCAAGTCGTCTTCTTCAATATAAGTAGCAGCACAGCCTATTAGGAGCACGCGGAATACCGTGGGTTCTCTGACAAGTGTCTACCACCTGGCGCATTCTCTCGCCTGAGACATAGTAATAAAGCGTACGAGCCGGGCCTCCAGCGCGCATCTCCCTCAACGCTGCGGGGGAGAGGAAATCGCGATGTATTTGGATGCGCGAGGCGATTTCTATGTTGATGGCAACCGAGGCGATGAGAGGGGCTTGCTTGTCGAGTGCCTGACGTGCATTGGCAGCGACGTCATTGAAGACATTGGTGACATCGGAAACACGACGATCAAGGACAGTGGAGGCGACCCGTAGGGCTGATTGTTGGTATCGCATGGAATCCAGAATGCTGCTGATCGTTTCTTGGTGTTTGGAAAGCATCCGACGATAGGAAGCAGAGAGTGCAGAGGGTCCCAGGGATGGGGTCATGACGGTCGATTCTTCTTAAATGTTATGCGTGTCCTCAACATGCAAGACAAGAACCATACCCTGAATTGGTAGGTGCAGCGTAGGCTGCTGATAAAGGAGCTTCATGGCTTCATCGATGTCTTTGTGAACGTAGTAGTTGTTAAATACAAAGATGGTCTGTACGAAGGTCAGAGCCTGAGATACGAAAGTATATGGAAACGCTTGTTTTGGCCAAATGCACAAGCCATCGGGTTCGTCAGGAGTACGAGAGCATACCTGGTCTTGCAGACCGTCAAGCTCCCTGACATT
>Ga0307512_10000719_pt1 | contig 49106 bp, 55 predicted proteins | sample 14_EM_MG_FD_200267 | JGI IMG/M metagenome (GOLD analysis project Ga0307512, IMG submission 200267) | Populus trichocarpa ectomycorrhiza microbial communities from riparian zone in the Pacific Northwest, United States - 14_EM | ecosystem: Host-associated > Plants > Roots > Unclassified | place... | reverse complement strand
GCCCCCCCGGGGGGGGCGGATGGGCAAGGAAGTGGGGCTGAGGTCTTGCCGGTTGCTATCTCTACTGTTTCACCGCCGACCGTTTTTACGACTGTTACGATCCCAGATTCGCTCATGCCGCTAGATCAGCCTCCGCTATCAGGCTTCCGTCATATCTGTCACATCTGCAATAAGGTCTTCACATCCGCTGGTGAGTTGCGGGGACACATCAGCGGGCTCGCCCATGCACCAAGGATATACCGGTGTCCCACGATCAAGAAAAAGAAGGAGTTTAAGTCGCTCAGCGGGCTGGTGATGCATCTGGAAAGTAAAGCGGGACGGCGAAGGGGCGGGAGGAAGGCGTTGGAATTTGTTGAGGGGGTAGGGTTGGCGCGGTTGGTGCTGACTTAAAGGTCACAGACGGGGTTGGTGTTTCTGGTGGGAGAAAAACTGTTGGACAACAGGGGTTTGGAATATTCGAATTGCTATGTAATCGATGACGCATATCTTGCCATAGTGCACTAGTGAGGTCAACGAACCCCAGCCTAGCTGGGTCACTGATCTAATCAAACAAACTGAACCCTAGGGTCATGTTAGTCTATGCCGCCTCGTTAGTTTTGTTGATGGGTACAGCTGTCGCTATCTATTTGAGCTATAAGTAGGATTCGGGAATGTTCTTCAAATCGTCATTATGTAGCAAAAACAGTATATATGGATATAGAAACAACCTCCCAATGATCTCAACCGTCCGCCTGCGGACCAGTCTGGACTGGAACAGTCCGGGTTTAGTCCAGTTTAGTGCAAGAGAAATTAGACTAGAACTGGACTGGTATCTTGATGTTGCAGACCGATTACCAGTCAGTCATGAATTGGTCTGGACTGTATAGATTTATCCAAGGTTCGAGTATTCCACATCTACAGTGTTTCCGTGTATGCCTTGTACGCATGCATGCGCACTCAGCTGCCATATCCAACTAACGTTCTATCAGGTCTGCTAATTCCCTCAGGGTGTTAGATGACGAAATTGCGGTGGCCGAACCGATGATACAGTCTCATTTTAAGAAACGTTGCAGCCCTTCTAGTGTTATCTTCCTGCAGTTGGGATCCTAAAGTACATGCTTATTTTCACTCCAATTCCTCTATTCTTACTTAATACTATAACTAGGCAGAACTTTAACGCCCTACAGGCATTCAGGACCTGAATTCCATGCCCTAGTCCTTTTAGTCTGGGATAATCCTTGCCCCGAAATTATAGTCCGATATGGAGTAGGATGTTGCCTGGACGGGCCGGATATTTGAGAACCCTGGATTCCCGTCGGCCCGGCTGATTCTCATAAGCCTTACAAAGACTGCGATCCATATATACAACAATGAATTTCCGGTAAACGGGCTGCAACCAAGCCTTCATTGTGGGTGTACTTTATATTTTGTTGAACTCGCAATTATTGCAGGATACGTAGAGGCAGCTTTTCGTCCAATTGATAAGCCGTCTTGAAGCTCGAGATTTTGAGAACCTTCAAAAGATTAAAAACTGCCACCGACTTGTCGGATATGCGAGCTGTATCAATTACAAAATTCGCAAGTTTAAACCGTTGTTATAAGACGAATTTTATCTTGTGCTCAGTGGTGTTGAAATAAAGTTTGCACGACCTCTAGAGTAAATCCTCTCCGAAAAGTGGGGGTTAGATTTATAATTCATCTGAGCCCTCATCAAATCCCGAATCCCAAACTACAGCACCAAAAGCGTCTCGAAGGAGCCCGTAGATAACAATATCCTTCGGAAAACATGCAAAAGAAGTATCTGATTTTGATAAATCAACCTGCAGAGAAAGCATGCAGTATTCTAGATGACATGGCAAGATAGCATTTCATGATTATCCAGGAAATACACGAGCTACCATTGGGAATCGAAGGCACCGGAACTCCTATCGGGGGAGTTAATTTTAGAGGCTAGCGGCGTGCGACCTGGCGAACACGTGACTAACCAAAAGAGAGAAAGACGGGGTTGCATTTTATTTATGACGCCCCCAACTCATACGTACCATTTCTGGACAAGCAATTGACATCGATTCTGGGCCAGTAATGATGCGTAGAGCATAATAATGCCTAAATATGGGAAAAAACAGCCATAAGGTCTGACCCATCGATTATGCCCACATAGTACTGTACTAGTCATTGAGGTTGGGACAGAATTGAGTGCTGATGCAAAATTCTAAATGAGACAGTCGTATCTGATACTTTCTAGATAGTTAGACAGGAGCACCACGGGTAGTATTGGCTCATCTGTCTGATTTTTCAAAGAGATCATGGTACAAAACAAATCATACTGTGGCCGTAGCCCAGCCCCTTTCCACCTTGTCCAGAATCCACAGCCAGTGCTGATGAGAAAATCGATGGGACAATGGCTTCCTGACGCTGAGGGTGCTTTAAATACATAGTACTGATCCATGGCTACGACAATCTTGCAATAATTATTCTTGCAGCAGCCACACAAATATAGGCTGCTTCTAATACACATTACGTGGTAGTATTCTGGCATTGTTTACGGTTTTTGAAACTGTGTTTAAAATTGTGAGATATATATAGTCCTGCATAGATATGGACCGATGGTCTCATAATTTCATTGCAACATATATCATTCTTTACAAGAAATCTAGCAGGTTCGCATATTATTCTTCCATTCGTGAACAGGCGTAGGTTTGCAAATTGGTCATTGAAGTTCGCAAACGGGTATGGGTTGTTTCTAATCATATTGTATTCGACCATCACTCGCCTTTCCCCGCTGCTTAGATGTTACTTTGGATGCTAGAAAGACTTGTTGATTGACTGATATCTCGAGGCCTGAAGGCCCGTATATATACAGACTTGACTCCTATATCCATATCCATATCCGTTTGCACTAATATGAGCCGCTCTCCTTAATCCTAATACAGACTATGCATATCCTTATACCAAACATCAGCTTCACAGCAACCTGTTGCGTGAGTAGGAGCTACTACATGAAGCCTTTCCGATTATAACAGTACTGCATTTTGGAACTTTCCAACATATTCGTTAAGATTTAAGACGTAATTAATTTTTTAAATCACGCGAATTATCTTCACTAGTGCAAAGTTTTTCTTGTGCATCAGAAACAATCAATTCATGTGATTTCATTCCTTTACGAGCTCACTATCCGTGCAAGCTCGAACTATCAAAATTAAATTTATAAAAACAATCGCAATATTCCCTCATACGGTACACAAGTTAGTCACACCTACTAACAGTAAAACAGAAGTGTAAAACCAAACCAGCCATTCAAATTGTGAAAGGAAATGTAACGATTTGAAACGAAGACATAGTATTTAGAATTCTACAGCAAGAGGAGGAGGGAGTAAAGTTTGGAAATGTGGCTAGAAGCTACTCTATCGAAATTTAAATTGTATCATATGACCCCTTAAGAAGACTACGCAGGCTAATAAACGACTCCACTAATAGAAACAATCTCAACAAAACGAGAGCAACCACCAGGGGTATAACGACTGCGGCAATCGTAACGTTATTAACAGTTATGCCAATTTTTTTGGATAACAACCCGCGTTGGAACCGATTGGTATTCTAATAGTGTACGAATGATGCAATTGCAGGATAACATAACCCCGCGATACAAGCAGAAATTCTCCACAGGAAGCGTTCTACCGGGAGAGGGAGAGGGGAATTCCGTGGAGCAGCATGAGCTCCTCCATATATTACAGACAACAAGAACAATACCACATCCGATTGATCAAGAGAGTATGATTTGTCACTCAAGAAACCAATTGGTACCATTATTTGAGCACGAGAGCATAGTGGGTTTTCATTTATCTTACTTTCGGCGCCACTGGTATCTGGTGTACGTCCTTCACGTGCGATGCCCATACGTCACCAAGCACTCCTTAGTAGCCATAGTAGTCCTGCGGACAGGGGCCGCGGCTGAAAGGTGCTCTACCATTGACTATATGATAGTATAGAGGTCACAAAGATAGCTGTTACCAGAACGTACAGTAAAATGATGGCGCTGAGCCATTTGCTTTGCAATCTATTCAGAGGCTCATGATATGTCCGGAACTACCCGTGTAAACGGACCAGGAACCCATTGCAGGGGAGGGGTGACGTGAAACGTTGAAATAAGCTGTTAATCATATCGGGGCGAGGGACTACCTGGCAGTTCAGTGTAGGAGACGCAAGAAGCACTCCTGTAGAGGGACTAGGTGTGTTTTGGGTGGTGTCTACCGTACGCTCCTCCCTGACACTATATTCACTAAGCGGGTCGGATGAAGGACGGCTGATCAATGGGTTAAATGCTGGAGTCCCAGAAAGCACTCCTGTGGATGAATCGGAGGTCTTCAAGATGAAATCTACTATAGGATCTCCTTTGGCTTGATCTTTGATCTTGGTTAGGTAGGCCTGATGTAGTGCGGTTTCCATCGCTCAAAACCTGTGGCGAGTTGTGGGTGGCGTTTCGTTGTTTAGTATCCGATAGAGCGACCATGACGGGTACAGAACCAGAGTTTTTCCGGATAGGGTGTGATGACTGTACAGCGGTTTACGGACACTGTTCCATGTGCTTGTCAATTATATGAAATATACCCACATACTAAATCACCCCACACCACAATTTGCACTCGATACATCTCGGAAAATAGTGTTACAACAGAGGATGAGAATCTCCTTTTCTCTCTTTATCTGTACGGGTATGCTGCAGATATTGGTAGCGGTGACTTTGATGGGTGACAAGGATCATAGCCCCTGCTTATAGTTGATATCAAGGTGGAAGGATATCGTCGACACCACAACTGCAATTTTCGAAAGTCATGAATGGGCGGGATTCCATTGTGTTCTCCGCCTTCGAATTCATCACCTATAAACTTAGCAGCTAAATATCTTCATAAGAAAAAAACGCTAGATTAGTATGAACAAGCGTATGTAACAGTCCACGCAACCGCTGTACACTCTCTACGCCTTGTCCGGAGAAACTCTGGTACAGAACATCCAACGGTTTACTCCACCAAAACCCAAAACAAGTACATCGGTACAGCACAGAGAACGTGCGCAATTATATGTAGCTCGAGAAATAGAACTAGAAGGTAGGTTGCAGCACGCCCAGTACCTTGAATTACAAACATAACCAGTGATCCTAAGTGACCAGTCCTAGCCAGCCTAGCTAGCTGCCGCTGCCAAAGCAGGCTTCTGAAATCGAGGCTGGGATGGCCTGGTTTGTGGGCAGCCACGACGGTCCGGGCGGCCGGCAGGCTTTTGCGGCCTAGGCTTTTTAAATGGAGGCCGGGCCTGGCGTGTACTAAGGCAGGCTTGGCGGCTGGGCTGCTTAGGAACACTGCCAAAACCGCTGCCGACATTGTTAGCTAATTGACATATTAAATGATTCTAACGATACAACCTATTTGATAGGGTGGGTAATGGCAGCTGGTTTGACGACTGCGGCATGATGCAAAAATATCGAACATTGGACGCGCGGGAGGATGTCTTACCATGGCCTGAAAGTAAACAACCAATTTTACCAATCCGTTTGTTTTTGCTTTATCTGAGATAGATTCCAGGTTCAAGCCTTCCTCATTGATCCGTTTATCAGAATAAGTTTAATAAAGTTTATTGGTGTTGACGTTACGGGCAGAGAATCGGGGTCTCCCGGATGCACGACATTGCTTCCCATTAGAACAAAAATGCAGAATCCATGCCAAATTCGCGAGGGGGTTCTCCTCGGCGGCTTTCATCGGCGCCGACTTTGGAGTCACCGGCTTTGATGTCAATGGTTCGAACCATTAGTTGACTGGTTCGAACCAGTCCTATGGCAGTTCAGTCAAGGTTTGTTTCTTCCTACACCCGAAGTGGTTTTTCACTTTGGGTGAGCCACTGAAGCAGTCTTTGTTTTGTTTTAATCATACTGCATTTACTCTGTTGATAGAGCCTAAGGTTCGTGACTGCTCTTTTAGACTTCACACTACTCTTCCATTCCCTACGCATCTTGGACCTTTAGACCTGTACCTAGTTATCACACCATAGCCAATGCATACGGTTCTCCCCTCATTGTCGCAACATACTCTACCTAAAGTATAGCAGTGCCCACATCCCCATTCTTTTTGTTTGTTTTGATCATTCTGCATTCACTCTGACTAGAGTATGGCAGTACCCAACTCCCCACCCCCTGCGGATAACCGGTTAGGTGGGGGAGACGATTCATTCTTTCTGGGAGGGGTAAGTGGCAGGCGGAGAAGCGAGCTAGATACAACTTACCTCAACCAGGTATGAGCTCACTGTTACTGAGGTGCTTTTCGAGATGTTTCGAATACTAGAACAAGGTACTGCGGTTGGATGTGTGTAGTATTCAATAGCAAACCGCCGAGCTGGGTCGAATTCGTGTTGCATGCGGAATGTTGCGATGTAGTGCATAGCAACACCGGCGATTTCTTTCTGCCATACTCTAGGTAGAGTGAATGCAGAATGATTAAAACAAAAAACAAAACCGGCGATTTCTGAGTCCTCAGCCAAGAAGCCTAGTTAGGTAAATTAGTCAAATTGTTAGGCCGCTGAGGGCGTCCAGAATATCGGCTAAGGTTCGTACTGCGGAGGGACATACCGCGGATGAGTTATTGTTGAGAGAGAAATCTGGTCATTATATGAACAGCTTTGCCATGTTTGCTTTTTTAGGTATCGCTCTCATCGTCTTATCAATCAGCCGTAATTTTCCGCTGCATGAATAGGGCTATCAGTATAATTGAACTGTGGATTGTGGCACTGGGGTGCGGCGCACAAGAGTATAGCGCCGGACCGCTCCCTCGAGAACGCTACTGCACAACTGAGATAGTTGATCGCAGCGATAGTGTCTTTGATAACGCCGGGGAGTTTGACGCATTGCTTTTTGCATATCCATCCTGCAGCTGCAGCGTACGCTGCTGTACAGAACAAGCCAGCGGCAATCCAGCGATTAATGGCCGTCGCATCGATTGCGATAGAATTGACCTTATCAAAAACTTGACATTAGTGGCAGGTACGGCTGATTCAGATTGGCGAGACGCATTGAAATTTGATCGGCAGATACCACCTGCAGCTGATGGACCTGAGACAAAACAGAAACGCAGGAGTTCAACCTCACCATAGTTAGTTCACTGCAGACACTGCATCTCCAACTTGTTAAACTACAAGGCGATGAGTTCACCGCGTTGGCAGGCCTACCTATCCGCAGGTTGACGCCCGCGCAAGCAGCCCAGATAGCGGAGGGGAAGATCTAGTCGTTCAGTTCAGATTGAACAGGCGTGGCGAGAATGGAGTGGCTACTTATTTCGGGCGATATACTAAATTTCAGCACTAGTAAGAACTGTCTGCGGGCGAATTCGCGGAGCAGTGGTATACTGGTAGAGCTGTGGACAATTTTGATTGGTAACGAGCATTGGGCTCTATTTGATGGTGCACGGACCTCATATCGGGCACTAGTGACTGCGGAGTGCAACCTTTTGGTTACAACATGCAGTCGATATGGAGAAGATGAGATCAATTCCGAGCGACGGGCTTTTGGTCGACATACAGCCCCAGCTCATACGGTCAATAGTCATGGTAGCCAGCATAGGAACCGAACTTTTGCAAACGGAGAAGAGCACTAGTTGATTACTTCCCAATATTGTTTGCAGCCGCCGAGCGCTCTTTCCCAAAAATATCTCCAGTCTCAGAAAATTCAGGTATGACAAACATATTACGGACTGTCACAGAAGGTACTATTTAAATTTTAACGCGTACTTGCCGATGCGGAATACTGAAATCGAACTTGCTACCGTATTAGGTGGCCCCCAGATTAGGTTTAGATGATATTCATTTGGCTGCATACTGGGTTGAATTGGGCCATGGTTTTAAGCTACAGTTATGTAGAGTATTCGTCTATAGTGAAGATATTCCGAGCATTGAGCATGTTGGGCGTTGGAAAGTTTGTTTTTGTGTAACAATTGCACCCAATTCTGATAATGCAGCCGTACTTAATTACAGCAAATTACCCAAACATATCGCATTGGCGCCAAATTATCCGCGTTTCACATGGAGCCTCCTTTTCCACCTGCCCGCTACCAAACCTGGACCTAGCCGTTCACCCCACATAGCCGCATCCGCCAAAGACCCCAGCAGATCAGGAGACGGGCTAGCACACAGCGACAGTTCCACTCCAACGACACAACCGCAACTCCTCAGGCTCAATATCCCGGCGTGCTCGAAGCAATCGCCAAGTTCAACCGCACGAGCCATGGGCAACCAACCCTCCAAGCCCGTCCCGGCACCGCAACGTACCGCTCTCCTATACCCCGCAGCTGGCGCCATGCTCGTTGTCGGGGCGGCCGGCGTGTTCTACCGGTGGTTGTCAATACCCCCACGAATCACCGTCTACGTCCCGCCCGTCAAAGTCCCCTTCGATCTCGGCGTGTAAGCCTCCTCCTCCCCCAACTCTCAATTACTGATTCTCTAGCAATTGTGCATCAACTCAGGATGCAATGGACCCGCCGCCCTACGGACAAGCCCCCATCGCCGAGAAAACCGACCCCTTAAGCCGCCAGATCTCAAACTTGCTATTATCCACAGCCGCCAAGTCAGCATTGGATCGCAAGGAGCTGTTTCCCACGCACGACGACTGGTTACTCTTTGACATCGCGAACGAGCGGCTGATTACCAATAAGACCGTAAGCAACTCGGTCCGCGGCGGGGGTGTGTACCTCGTGGTGTCCTCGGCGGCGGCGGCACAGAATATGTTGCACGAGATTGCGAGGAGGTATATCTCTGAGGAGGTCTTGAGTAAGGCAAAGAGTGGGGGTGGGTATTTGGCACCGATTTGGGGGAGGATTTCTGGGGGGAAGGTACAGGGGGAGACTGGTGACGGCGGGGACGTCAAGGCGAGTTGAAGAGGCGTAGCTTAGGGATCTGATGGTTTTAAAGGCGTCTATCTTGCCCAACCTCCTGCGGCTGGGCACGTCGGAATTTTAAGCAGTTTTGGTTTTGTGCGACATGTTCGCCAAGTGTGGTGATATAGCGGCAGTTAACGATGGTAAATTACCCAAATAGGTCCGTGCAGTGTGAATTTGGGTCCTTTGGTGCCAATTATCCGCGGTTAACGGAAGCCTCCACCTCTCCTTTCTTTCCCACCAGCGAACCATGGACCTCGCCACCGAAGGTTCCAAACATCCGATTCAACGACAACGTCCAGATCTACGATCGGTTAAGCGCGAACCTACGTCTCAACGTTCAGAACTTACTCGCGCGATTATCACAGTCGACGTGGGCCAAGAACACTCCCATCGAGGAGTCAAAGCCCATCATGCCCATCCTATACTTTGTGGCCACCGTTGTCGCCGCTCTTATCACTAGCTTGTACCTGTACTGGCGGCTTTTCATCTCACCACGGATCACACTCTACGTCCCGCCCTTCAAAGTCCCCTTCCAACTCCCCACCTTCAGAGTCCCCTTCCAACTCGAAGTGTAAGCCCCCCGCCATTCCAAACCGCAATTACTGACTCCCTAGTTGGAAACCAAACCCGGAGCCCACATCCGCGCCGCCATACGCAGCCCACGAACAAGTCCACCACCGCGTAAAGACGGACCCTCTAAGCCGCGAGGTTGTAACCTTGCTCGAGACCACCACCGCCAAGTCCCAGCTCGACCGCAAGGAACTCTTCGCGACCCCCGACGACTGGCTGCTGTTCGACATTGCGAACGAGCGCCTGATTACCGCCAAGAGGACTAGCAACGAGGTCGCCGGCGCGGGAGTGTACCTCGTCGTGTCTTCTGCCGCAGCCGCGGAGAATAGATTGTATGAAACCGCCGCGCAGTATATTCCGGAGGAGGTGGTGAGTAGGGCGAAGGCGAAGGAGGGGGATTTTGCGAGTTTTTGGGAGAAGGTTTTGGGGTGGAGGGATTCGTGGGCGAAGGAAATTGCTGTGCTAGCTACTATTGCAAAAAATGGTGAATAGGCAGCTCGGGGGGGGATGGGTGGTGATAGGGGATATATGCAGAGGGAAAGGTTATCGTGCGTGTTGTTTTCATTAGTAATGGAGGGGATAGATTAACATCCTTACATCTTGCAGATATTTTACTTATATATCGTCGTGCAGTTCTCGCAGCCGTATCATACGCGAGTTCAATACCTCTGTTCCCTCTTCAGGATAACCGTTAGCGGTTTGTCATAGCGATTCTGGTTCGATTATGTCCCCGCACGTATCCGCCCCCACCGCCTAGATAGGCAGCTAACATTTTCCGTCCATGCATGTAGATTATGCAGCTGGAGCACGTTGTAGCAGCGCTGGCATTTAAAACTAAGCTCGCATGCCAGCCTCTTCTTGGTGTGGGAATGAATACCCGCCCCAGGTGGGGGCTGGACGACTTAGTCGTCGGTATAACTCCGAGGTTCGGAGAGGCAATAAGCTCCCAAACTCAACACCGAAAATCAAAAAAAAGTTTTCGGTCACAGCCTATGTAGATAATAACTGCTCTTGTAGTCTGCCTGCACTTGACCGAAATTGCTTGTGTGTGGTGGAAGTGCCCTCAGTGCTGGCCGATGCTTCACTCAGAGGTAGGCCGAACTCGGGTCTATCCTGCATGATATTGGGGGATATGCTGGAGTACCTCTACACACAAACAATTTCGGTCAAGTGCAGGCAGACTACTAGAGCAGTTATTATCTACATAGGCTGTGACTGAAAACTTCTTTTTAGATTTTCGGTGTTGAGTTCGGGTGTTCAGCCCTTGGAGTTGCACCGTAAAACTGATAACCTATTCGGGGACGTAAATCGTCCAGCCCGCCCCTGGATCGGGCGGGGCTGGTACACGAGCTTAATTTAAAACGAGTCCTGACCGGGCCTGCAGGCGGTATCATGCCACTAGACCACCCGAAAGCCGCCGGCTGGCCAGGGCGCTTAGGACCTCGGAGGGTAGCAATTCCGCCATTTCCATTTATGGATGCGTTACCCTTCAGGAAAAACCAAACCTGCCAGCCCAGCGACATTGGGTTGAGAAGGTCCGGCCAGTTGAGCCGCATTCAATACGGCGGATGAAAAGTCCGCACATAAGGAGGTTGTCACCACCACCTCTCTCACCACACAATCAGATAAAAACAAATACTACGACCGTCGCAGCTGCTGCGGGTGCAACCGGGCACCGAGGAGATAGAGTGATAGCGGATGCCAATGACATCATCGCTACTGATAAGTGAACATTGGGGTATCGCGCCGGAAACGTACTAGCAAACGACGATCCGCCGGTTTTGGCAAGGTGTTCTAGCTGCGAGATAGTGGGCTGCCCGCCGGTGTCCGAACCTTAAAACCCGCCCCTTTCCCTCCCCGACACTTCCGCATTCATTCATTCACCATTCCTTCCGCGAAGTTGTCCTCGCATCCCTCACACGCAATGTCCCACTTCGCGCGCACCCAGATCCTCGCGAACTGCGCGGTCCTCTTCCCGACCACCTCCCCCACCCTGCTGACCGTCAGCGACCTCGGCGTGCGCCGCATCTTCGTCACCTGCCTGAAAAGCGGCCAGCTACTGCTCGAGCACCAGGGCACGTGGCACGACGACTTCTTTGCACTGCTGAACAGAACGGAGGACATGATGGAGGAGCATATTGGCGTGATTCGGACGGGGAAAGCGGCGGGGCGCGGTGGCGTCGACGACGGGTTGCTGCACGAGAATCAGGAGCTCAGGAAGCAACTGGCTAAGAGCACCGAGATGCATACGGAGGCGCTAAAGATGGCGCAGGTGCTGATGGAGCGGTTTTGTTTGCGGCAGTTTGAACGCGGGCCGCCCTCGGACACGGAGGAGTCGGAGGTGTTTGTTGAGACACCCGAGCTTTGTGGGATGGGGGATGCGTAGAGGTGCGGATGGGTTCTTGTTGATGAAACAAGATTTGAGGTCTGGGGAACAAGTTGCTCTGATGTTTAGCGGGAAGTTATCGGTAAAAATTGGTTTCTCTAGTACTTTTATAGGGCTTTTTATGGATTCTGTTTTAAGGCGTGTGCATTTTGTCTATAGCATAATGGCTCATGGAGAAAGGGAAAAGTATGGAGTCTCGAGATATACGCATTGGCTTGTAGTTGCAATTGCCAACAGCTCCAGATATCGAGTGACCGATAGTGATCCCTCAAGGTTTCTTAATCCGGCGATGAAGTGTAGTCGATCGACCTTGCAACCTGTAGCTATCGCGGTCAAGACCAGGGTCTTAGTCTAATCGGTAGATTTTAATATTCTCCCGCTGCTTCGTAGCTTCATATATCTGACGGCTTTATTGATTATCTTGCAGTTCCGCACCCACTTCTTAAAGTAGCATCTCCACCCGAATGTAACCTCTCCCATAAACCGCGCAGCGTCAACGAATAGAACCACAATTCCTAATCCCGAAATCCGGTCAAGCAACTGTAAGCCAAGGTTAGTATATGAAACTGCGACACGACATTTCAGCAGAGATAAGTTCCGTCCGCACCCCAGTCCTATGAGTAACCACAACGCAGTCCAGTCCGGGCCATCTGCTCTACTTGCCTAAACCGTCTTGAGCGGCCGTTGAATTAACCAGGCATCTAGAGGTTGACTAGCAGGCCCAGCCGGATATCTCCGGCAGCGAGCAAGGGTATTTCACAGGGTTTTGGCCCAAGCTAGTGCGATTGAGATGGCTGATATGGGTTCTGTTGGCCAGAATCCGCACAAACCTCCGGGTATACAGAGCTGGACATGCCGTGGCAGCGGAAGCTAGCAGGCTCGATGACTCCTTCCTTCCGACTCCTACATTCCGACTCCCACCCTAGCCGGCAGGTATCTTGGCTGAATAATGAAAGGACTGTTCTGTCCAGGGCATGAATTTTAAGCCCTAATATTTGCAGTCGGGTTTCGGGCAACTCCGGGTCGGATTTTTTCCACCCCTACACAGGTAGCACTTCTATATTCAGAATTAGTTCACTTACCAATACGCAACGCGTTGCTTTGTCTTTCTATACAACCGGCAATCAGTCCTCTAAATTCCCAATTCGGTCCTTTTCCAACGCATCTCACATCGCTAGTCAACCTATACGTGTAATCACGTGATATCAAATCCAATTTCCTTATCTACTGCTCTAAGTACAACTAAACCTCTTCGTACTGAGTCTCCTCGACGGACAAAACCAAGTCCGATTCTGAGCCCGGCAGTTTGCAGCAAACGACATTGTTCGTAAAGTACGTATCGATAGCCTTAACAATACTATTCCTTGAACCACATTGATCATGAGTGTCCTTCGGGTTGCCTTTGTTAGACCAAGAGTGAACAATTGCGTCTCCGTAGTGGGGCATTTCTCGCAGCGAGCGCATGAGGGTCGCCGGGCTCCGTTTCCACGCCGATGCCTGACAATCCGGCCAAAGATTCCAGCAAATGAGGTATTTCGTCAGTGTGCCAAGGCTGGTAACGTCGCATTGCGCGACTTTTGACTTGATAGAGGATGAATAGGACGACCGCATACACACATACGTCTCCTTCGTAACGCACAATCTGAACTTGTCGAACTCGTCCCGCACGAGGCGGATGAGCATTTCAATCAAATCACGCCTGCGGGTGGTGATGTCGTCTGCCGGTATTCTATTAGCTATTTATCCAAAACAAGAGAAAGGAAGCACCACTATACCAATAACCGTATCCGGAATCCCTTCCGCAAAGTTTTCTCCGCCCTCCGTCACCAGATTCCCGGTTGAGTCAAACTCGGTTTCCAGAATCAGTCGCCGCGTGACACTTTCAAAGATTGCCGCCCGCTGAAACACCCACGATATCCGCAACCACCTCTCATACCTCGAAGTCTGGGCCACATCCTTAAAGTTCCGTATCCAAATCTCGGTCCACGGCATGACCGAATCACTGAGGTCATATTTGTCGCACACAGCGGCGACATGGAACAGCTTCTCTGCGCTGATGTTGAAGGGGATCAAGCGGTTTTGGAGATGTACCGCACGTAGCACTAGTAGGAGTGCATCGAAGTTGTCGTCAACGAGGTTGATGCGCGAGGAACGTTTCTCTGAGAAGGAAGAGTCGGGACCGATCATGGCTTTGAAGACCGAGGAGGCGAGACAGAGGGTTTTGCATGATGCGCGGAGGTGCCGTTCCGGTTCTGTGGGCGAGGTTGCGACCAGGGTGATGTCACCGAGGGGGTCGAGTTGGTATTCTGCTTCTATTTGGGCAGGAGGAGAGGACATAGTGGTGTGGTGTTGTTGATGCGTCCAGGGGCTAGACTAGCTTGGTGAGAGCGATAGATCGTTAATAAGGGTGGGCGATGACTAGCTAAACTGCGGGGTAATGTGTAACGTTGTCATGGATCGTTGCTCTAGGCGAGTACACGCACTTTGAAGTACCTTTTGTAGTAACAACCACCAAAAGGTACTTGTTCGGAAGCGCCAGCGTTGCGGCTCCAAACGCGCGTACTAAATATAGCGCTCAGTACGCCTCTAGTGACCAAAGATAGATAGAGTAGCAGTGGCGCGATGCGTGCCCGAGCATGACTATCCCCTGGATCGTAACTTTGGCATTGCCGGCCCGTTCGGGCATGGCAACCGATTCCTCACCTGCAAATATTTAGCGATGCAACCACACCTCTGTGGAGGTGGCCTGGGAGCATTATAAACTTACTTTCTTATGTCTTGAGAGCATTTTGGCAAAAATTAAGAACTGTACAGGAATGGGGTGCTGATAAAAAGGGCAGTTTTTATTGGGAGGGTTGTCTTAAGATCAACTCCCCAAAAATTCAAAAATGTCACTGCACAGTCCAGCTGGACAACTCTGCCCATAACACCCCAAAATATCCTTCAAGCATAGTGCTAAGGACGTGCTCTAAAGTCCCAATATCATTGCACAGAAGGAATTCAATCTGCAATGTGCCTGAGAGTTGAGGCTTAGAGGGGGGATACCAATACTCATCGTACAGCTCTCATGGTGAACCATGCTAAAACCCACTTTGTTAAACATCAAAGAGGGCATATCTTCACCCCTCAGCCAGAGCTGGAGTTGTGGGCAATTTCCAGTACACCTTAAGAAGGGATAGTAGCTGGGATGGTGGCTTTGGCAGCAGGAAAGCCCAGCCAGAAATACCAAATCTCCACCCAAACTTTGCTAAGCATGTTCAAAATGCATGTAACTGTAGTGTCTCAATAATAAAAGGCATCGTTTTGTGGAATTCAATCACCTGTAAAGGAGAAAGTTGGGTAGTGGTGCATAGACATGTGGTGGGTTGCCAGTTCAGAGAGTGAATTTTGGTGGGGCAGTAAGACATACAAAGTCACATCACATATAATTTACAATTCACTTACACAGAAAGTTTTATTTGCTACTAAAGAAGACTTGATAAAAAGGATGGCCTCTGATGACGATTTTTGGACGTGTGGTGAGGTGGTTGTGCGGGCGGCCCGTATGGGCCGTGAACCGTTACGATCCAGGGGATAGATCAGCGAGTTATTCGGTCCATAACCTGGGAATTAATCAGAGCCATATGTCAAGCTCGGCGAAATATTTTCGTCTAGTTGGGTACCTGAGGCGCGACATCTAATCAGCATCCTAGAAGATTACTTTTTATGGTAAGAACGTTTTGTATTTACCCTCCAAAATGCAAAATTTAAGTTGCGAGGAGGTGGAGTGATGATCACGTGATTGCTTAGCAGCTTACTTTTCCTGTTGAGCTGCTGTTCTGTACCAATCACTATAATCAAAATTTGTCAACGGTTGAGTGCCTGCTAGTCCTAGTGATGTTTAAAGCCCAAACTACCATGCTCAATTAATACGGTTTTTGCATTAGTCTGCCTAGCGCCCTCTCTTATGGGTAATTTTCGACGACATTCACCATACCTGCGAAACTTTAGAAGTTTATATCATCACAACCACATCCAGGAAAAATAATTAGGCTAAGGGGTCTATCCATTCTGCTAGCCTCGGACTCTGGTACCCGGGTTATGGGCCTAAAAATCGGAAAAGGGTCTGGAACGAAAATTAAGCTACTTAAAACAAACTCAACTTCAAGGAATAGGTACGATTAGCTGAAATACCGGAATTGTATGGGGCTTGAACAACCAACATGATCATATTTTCCATCTGTTTGTCTCAGTGCTCGCCTTACGGTTGTAGACAAATGTGGATTTCTCAATCTTTAAGCCCATACCCGAGTAGTCCCCAGAACAGAAATATAGAGAATACAGCCGCGGGGTAGTTGGCTGGTCAAAGCACCTGTACTGAATTACTACTCTGGACAATAATGATTATACCCTACAAATTAGTTCTATTCCAAGTATATAGAGTATAGTATAATTGCCGTTCCAGATCCTTTTCCAATTTTTGCTTCCTTCCTCCTATATATTCTCTTGAGAATTTGTCAAACAATGCGTAAAATAATAATAACCATATTCATGCTATTTTCCGCACTTCATTTTATCCTGATTTTACGCACTATATACGCATTGACTTTTACACATTTGATAAAACGTACTATTCATGTTCTTTGAGCCATAAGGTATGTTAGGAATCAAACCTCCAAAAGTCGCATATCGTATGGGAGAACTACTTCCTTGAAAACGGCATCGGGATATAGCATCTCATCACATGCAAAAGGTGAATCAAAGAAAGATTTGGATGCCTTATGTGCCATAGCGGAGGGTGGGATGATAGCACCTGAACTGCGGCGACAGTTCATCTTATCTCATTTACTAAATCTGAGTGTAACAATACTCATTTGAGTTGTGTAGAAATGGCTGTTTACAGGAAACTTCACGAAATTTCTTACGACGAAGCACCATGTATCATGTCAACACCCGCGACAAGAAGTACTAGAGTATCATGCCTCTTGCCGAACGCTCAGTCTATGTAACCATTATCTTTGATTGGTCCTGGTTGGTGTAGTGAGCTGCATCTTATGTTAGACAGGAATAAAGGCTCCCTTCGGTTCGCGTGAATGAAAGCTCTTCCACCGCACGCCCCAAACAGCCTCAAAATCGGCCGAATCATACGCGCACGTTGGTCTCGATTCCTCGGAGAACGACCCAGTCCAGTATGTCGCCCGTGAATGGCTCCACTTCGTGTGATTTTTGGTAGGCTCAACAAGGAGTTCGACACTAGACGTATTGCGGAGGCTTTGACTCACAATAAGTACATGCATGGTGAGTTCAAGATCATTATAAACCAATCGCAGAATTGCCGAACGGCTGGCCGTAGTTCTTCGGTATGAGCAACTCTTGATCTGGAAGTTTCGGAAGTCGATCTCGGCCCCTCACTGACTGCTAGGCTTTATCAGTCCGCGGAGACGTTTGGTGTCCCCACTGCTGCTAACCAATAATAGCCATTCGAATTTACAAAGCTGCAGAAAGAAAAAGCAATGCCAATTCTTCAGCCTCAAATCAACAACAACAATATCTTATCACACATTTCTTTCGGTGCGAGTAATACTCTTTCTGAATCTGATACTCGTAAATGTACTACTACATGCTACATTTAAAACTGGTGCATATGGACGTGTGAGCTGCCAGATCCCCAACAATCCTTCGTTGCGTACTACCAAATTCTCTTTCCCTACGTTTCAAGTTCTTGTCGAACAAACTCCGCAATGACATATCCCCTTTTTAATTCACGCGGGACCATAAGATTAGCCATCATTATAGGTCTTGCAGCTTCTGTTCTTGCTACCGAAAATCCATTTCCGACCCCGATAATATTCCCACTGGGATGCGAATCCAAGATTGAGGAGGTCATGACGAACTTCACCGAAGCTGATAAATGGGAATATTCAGCAGCGAACCCTATACTGACATTCCTGCCGGCTCTATTGACGTTGGCTCCACTGCCAACCGCCCATATTCCCAAGAGAGAAAGAAGCCAAAGTCGGAGCAGGGGTCTGGATGTGGTGGACAGACGGATCGCGCTCAGACGATGGCCGAGTGGGAGCCGCACCGGTGTGCAAACACGGAAATGAACGGAGGTCTCGCCACAGCTGTCTGGGCACCGGACGTATCGAAGTCTTCGCCGCCGAACTGTGGGCGATCGGGCTCGTGCTTGACGTGGCAATCGAGAAGACAGAAACGTTGTAGATGCATGGAGTGAAGACGGGGGCAGTCTTCTGCGACTCACAGGCCGCAATTCAACGAGCGGCACACCTGGAGCCAGGCCCACGGCAGCTACTGGCGAGGTGGATCAACAGAAGGGCGTGGAGTCTCCTCGTCCACGGCATCACAACCAAGATCCACTGGGTCCCGGGACATTCCGGCATCCCCGGAAACGAAGAAGCAGACCGTCAGGCCAACTTGGCCCGAGACGCAAGTGGAAGCGCAGTGATAGAGCAGCCATACACCTCGGCCTCAACCATGGCTAGACGAATCTCCGAGGAAAGATCGGCAGCTAAGGTGGAGTGGGAGGCCGACAAGGGCAGCAAACACTTCAGCTACAGACCTGAGGGCAAGGCGGGGGACCAAACAACCTATCCCGATGACAAGTGTAGAATCGCTGGCCGCAAGGTTCTACAGACTGAAGTCCAGGCATGCGCCCACGGGAGTTTACCTAAAGCGGTTCGGCCACCGAGATGACAACAAATGCTGGTGGTGTGGAGGGGCTGTGTCCCAGACGTGTGGGAGCACCTCTTCTGCCACTGCAGCAGATGGAAAGACCAGCAGAAGACACTCTGGAAGGCAGTGGGACAGGCAACAGGCAGGAAAGCGGGCAGATGCCGGCACGTGCAGATCTCTGAGCTTTTCACCGTAGAAGAGTGCGACCAGGCGGTGATGGACTTCTTGGCGGCCACTGAGGTCATGAAATTTCTGCCCAAATGAAGTAGCGGTATGGAGCGGGCTCAGGGCTTGGGGCTCGGGGGCGGCGCTGTCGGCGATGGGGTTATACTATTCTCTCTTTCTTTCTCTCTTTCTTTTCCTTTTTGTCTTTCTCTCATCTCTCATCTTTCATTTGTCAGTGGGGATGGAGGGTAGCGGGGGGGGAGCTCCGCCATCTTGCCTGCTCGCCCGGAGGCGGAGGGGATATCAGGGTCCTGTCATACTCTAATTATAGTCAATACAGTATGATTAAACAACAACAACAACAACTGCCCATATTCCTTCCATGATGGTCTTAAATCCACCGGCTGGATTAATTACTGTGGGGATGATGTTTGCCATTCGAATTCGGTTTACATGGCCATCACATCGAATATTAAAGATGCAACACATTGCGCCTAATGGGGACATCACTGAGAACGGAAATGTTCACAGATTAGAAGAACTGCAACAGGGCCAGATACAAAGATTCAATGAGCTTCATAGATGGTATACCCCAGGCTTTGAAAACACGGCATTGTTGGAACTGCAGAGTCGCGTCCTTCATCCTAAAAGATCGTCAAGCATTGGTGGTGTAATTCTCTGGTCATTTTTCTTCGTCATACTTCAATGGACTCTGTGTTATGTGTTGCTGCAATTACGTTATATTATACAGGTCATTCCAATGTTGGATTGCGCTGGAACCAGTTTGTCTTGGCTTCCGTACTGGCCGATATATTGTTTAGCCTTCTCAACTCTTCTATACGGTATTTCAGCTGTGAGAAATAAGGACATAAAGGGAGTTCTATACCTTACTCAGCTGCCTACTAGATTCGCTGTTGACGAATGCACTTGCTGTTCACTCGGTGATCAACTTCTCGAATGGGGTTTGTTGGAACGGGGCAGTCGAGAACGGGACCGAGAGTCCTTCCGGCAGATTACCTTCCGGAGATTTCGCCACTTCGCAGCGCTATTGAAATTGTAGTCTCTCAACTTTAACGTTATAATCAAATACTAACTGGACAACAGGGCTTTCAAAAGACGTACATACCAAATTTTTCTCTCAGTCCTACGATATCAACCACCGACGATCATTATCATTTGTCTAGCTCCACCGGTTGAAGAGGGTGACCCTGCCCCTATCAAACGTGGAATTCGAGGATTGGCAGAAGCTTTTATACTCCTATACCTCACTTTTATATTTGCCACTTTCTATGGCAACAATCTCATTAATACTCTGATATTTGCTGCTGTCCTAACGACCATCGTGGCTTTTTCTCGATCTTCTAGTATTGCCGCATTAATAATACTTCACGAAGTATTCCAACTGACCGTCGTGGAATGCGGGAATGCGGCTGAGGAACGGGGGTTCCTTAGACTGCTGGGTGCCATGCCTGGTGTGCTGGTATCGAAGCAAGGGCAAAAGAAGCGATATACAGGTGGATGGTGTGTAGATAATCATGGAGAACATCTGCGCACGGTGAGAGGGGTACTGTTTCTCTTGAAGCTAGCAATTACAACGGTGTTTTTTGTTGTTGTTAGTGTTGTGGTATGTTCTATATTCAAATTCGTTCCAATGTTTGGTGTGATAGTGGTATTCGGACTCACAAAGTGGGGGATGTGGCCATATTTGAGTGATATTTTCAACAGTTTCTGGGTGGACGGGCAAGAGCAACCAAGGACAGGAGAATCTGAGCCTGAGTTGGAGTTAGGTGAAGTGGTTGCTGAATCGTACCGCATCTGAATGTTGGTGAGTTCCCCGATTTGGTAATCCTGGAGGCTTACAAAGGTTTCTGACCGCCCTTAAAGTGTCAATTACGCCATCGTTCTTGTATTACATCTATGTTAGACCTGACTCCTCCAGGTTAGGCTGTTCGGAAGGGAAGTATTGATGAATGGGGATGGAGGTGGGACTGGCGATATCGGATTATGGATCTCGGAGAGGGGTGGTGCCACTGGCTGTGTGGTAAAACTCATTTGTTGGCGAATAAATTCTTTCTACACATCCCTTCTTACCCTTCACTGTCACCCATATACTACGGGATTGCCCAGGGGCAATCGCTGGCCTATCTTTATTGGATTCATGGCTTGAAATCATATACCGTACACCCAGATATGCACATGAGAAATTGCACGTGCTATTTTACGCCCTCTTTATGTGATATTTCGGTGGTGCCGACCATAACACAATTGACTTGCCCGGTTTTGTTTGCGATAGTTTTGTGGGACCCGGAATACATATCGCGACAGTCAGTGTTCCTAAGCGGCCAGGCCCGGCCGGCCGCCAGGCTTTTTGCGTCGTAGCCTTTTCAAATGGAGGCCGGGCAGGACCTGCGCCATGACAGGCCTCAGATTTCGCGGCCGGGCTGGCCTGATCTGCAGGCTGCTAAAAAGCCTGGCGGCTGGCTAGGCTGTTTAGGAACACTGGCGACGGTAGCATGTGAACTTTTGAAGTACACTTTGGAGTAACAATCAGCAGCGTTGACACGTGTACACCGTGGTGGGCGTGGAAAGCTCGACAATTGTCCTATGTGTATGTACAAGTCTCAAGATCACGAGAAAGGAGAAACGGTGATATAGTAAGCAACACGTGATCTATGGCAAAAGTCCTCCACTACGTCAACAACCAGGAGATATTTAATCGGTAGCGCTTGCACTGTTAAGCCCCGGAACCAAGCACACATTAGCGGGAACGCAGGGCAGTGGGTGGGAGCTCCGCCATCTAACCGGCTCGCCCGGAGGCGGGGGGGGATAAGGGCCTGTCATACTCTAGCTAGAGTAAATACAGTATGAATAAACAACAACAACAACAACCAAGCACACATGAGCTTATTCTTTTTGTTCCTAGTGATGGTTTAGTTCAGCTCCATCAATTTTACTCAATATCTATTTGATACAATTGAACGAACTAGTTTGAAATAAAGTTCTGTTGGGCGGATTTTGAGTGCGGTCATCACGTGGCGTTGGGATAGGGTTGAATGGCGGAGCAGCATTCACTCTACTTCTTGTGTATGTGTCAATGAGATGAATAGACAAGTCAATATACGCATCGCCAATTTGGCAGCTGCACACACACAAGTCGACGTACGCTTCCTTCTGCGCCAGGATTTGGTCCAACAAGTTCATCGCCAAGGCTTCAGCTTCTAACATCGGTGTAACTGAGAGCATCGTTGGACATGTAGGTCCACTAACTCCCCACCCCCCTTCTTCTTTTTCTAAAAAACTCTCCGGTGTAAGTACTGACGACCGTAGAATCTCTTATGTCGCATGTTTTTGGGTGGTACTGTACCGAGCACTGTGGTTGGGACGTCAGCTGTCAGCGGAGGGTGTCCGTCCCAGGTTCTCAACAGGTTGTCAGCGTCAGTTCAATTTGTCCAGTGTGGGAAAAATGTCGGCCCAGAGTGCAAGTTTTAGGGAAATATAAGTAGATTAAAAGACTACTTACATATAAAGAAGACCTAATAGCACAACTGCAAACGAAGTTAAAATTAGTCTACCCTTTCCATGACTAGTTCTACTACACTCCTTCAACACCATTAAATGCTAAAACTGCATCTACTAGCACGCTAAGTACAGTACTAGAGCTTCAGGTACACTTCCCCATCAGTCAGGTTAACTCCGTCCACAATTCTAAACAAGTCAGGCAAACCTTGTCCCATTCAGCCATCATGGTCGACAGAGCGCACTCGGCATGGAAAGAAGATAACATCACGGGGGTCCTCCGAATGGATATCAAGGCAGCTTTTCCAAGCGTAGTGAGAGGGAGGCTGATTCATGCAATGAAGGCCAAGCAGATAGATGGAGACCATATACGATGGACCGAGAGCTTCCTCTCGGACAGGACAGTGGAGATGGTAATCGAGGGCACTGTCCTGCAGAGCCACCTCGTGGAAGCCGGCGTCCCACAGGGCTCACCAGTATCGCCAATCATCTTCGCAATAGACACCGCTGCGCTATTGAAGTGGGTGGAAACGGGAGTCCATGGTGTGGAAGGCCTCTCCTTCGTAGACGACCTTGGATGGGTAGCAACTGGAAAGGACGTGAATCAGGTGGTCAGGAAACTCGAAGCCTGTGCAGCGGAGAGCATCGAGTGGGCAAGCAGGCGAGACCTCCAGTTCAACACTGGGAAGACGGAAGCAGCACTCTTCACACACAGGAGAGGCCACAAGAAGCACCTCCGGCCAAAACTCACAGCAAAAATCAAGGTGGGAGACGGCTTCTTCCAGTTCAACAAAGAAGCGACATGGTGGCTGGGAGTATGGATGGATGCCCACCTAACTTTCAAAGAGCATCACAACTGCTGCATGAAGAAGGCCAGGGCAGCAGAAGACCAACTGCGCGTACTGACGAGGATGCACGGAATCGTCCCAGAGCGGGTATGGGCCGTCCATGTAGCTTGCGTCTATGCTGTCGCACTATACGGCAGCGAATCATCGTGAGACACGGAAGAAATCGGCAGATGAGAGGATCTTCAACTCCTCCTCAATCGGCAAGCCAGGTCAACCCTGGGGGCCCCGCCCACGACTCCACTTGGCCAGCTCACAAGACACTCAGGACTGACACCTGCGCCAGTAGTCCTCGACTTCAGGCAGCAACGATTTGCGGCGAGGCTTGCAAGTGAATGCGAAGGCTCGAAGCAAAAGGAGACATACAACCACCCCACGTCTGGCCCACCGAAATGCAGAATCATCAAGAGAGAGTATGAACGAGGCCGTGAGGCTGAGACCATGCGCTGGCCCCGCCCGGAAGAAGCACCGTGGTCAAGACTGTCTTACTGAGCGATGACATGGCAGCAAAGAGAGAAGCGAAACGCTGGGCGAGTGAGAGGGAGGCCAAAGTGGGTGTGGGGGTCTGGATGAGGTGGACGGACTGATTGGGATCCGATGACGGCAGAGTGGGAGCCGCGTCAGTGTGTATGCATCGAGACGGCTGGAAAGGATTCCGCAGCTACCTCGGCACTGGAAGAATGGAGGTCTACGATGCAGAGTTGTGGGCCGTAGGACTCGCACTCCGGGAGTCAGTAAAGAAATGGGACAGACTGCAGACACACGGACTAACGAAGAAAGCCGTCTTCAGCGACTCGCAAGCAGCCATTCGACGAACACAGCACCTGGAACCTTGGCCAAGACAGCACCTAGCCAGGTGGATTAGCCAAGCGCAAGGAATCTCCACGAAGCCGGCATAGAGACAGAAATCCACTGGGTCCCAGGACACAGTGGCATCCTCGGAAATGAGGAAGCAGATCGCCAAGCAAATCTAGCGCGAGAGGGCTGGAGAGCAGGCACATTATGGGATCCAATCTACACCTCTGCCATGAACAGGACCAGACGAATCTCAGAAGCAACGACGGGGGCAAAGGCTCAGTGGGAGGCCGACAAATGCAGTAAACACCACGGCTATAGACTGAAAGGCAAAGCTGGGAGCAAAAGACCCATCCCAATGCACAGCGTGAAGCCTCTAGCAGCCAGGTTCTACTGACTGAAAGCCGGACATGCGCAAGTGGGGACGTACCAAAAACGGTTCGGGCACCGAGACAATGACAAATGCCGGTGGTGTCGTGGCGGAGGCAGGATGGTAGCCCAGATGCGGGAGCATCTCTTCCGCCACTGCAGCCGATGGAACGACCAGCAGAAGACGCTCTGAGAAGAGGTGGGAAAAGCGACAGAATGGAGAGCGGGCAGATGCCGACACGTGGAAGTCTCTGAGCTGCTCTCCATAGAGAGATTCGACCAAGCGGTGATGGACTTCCTGGCGGGCACTGACGTCGGGCAGTTCCTGCCCAGAATGGACGCAGAAGGAAGAGCCGGCGGGCAACAGGCAGATGAATGAGAGCCGGCGGGCTACGGGCGGAGCAATAAGAGCCTGCGAACTTTCCTTGATTTCATCTCTTGTCTTTTGTATTCTAAGCTGACCAGCTTGTCAGATGCCTTCTGTCGTTCTTTCTTGCTTTCTTTATTGTATCAAAAGGGGACGATGGGTAGTAGTGTTAGCAACGGGTCCGGGTTTGGACCGCAAAAATGGGTCGGTTCGGTTCCAGACCCCCCCAAAAACCCGACCCGCTGACTCTTGGTGGGCCAAACCTGGACCCGTACCCGTCAACACACGGTTTTTGCCGGGTTTGGCTAGACCCGTCGGTTCCAATCTCCAGTTCTGCGTTTTGGGTTTCACATTTATGGTCACATTCAGATATGGTACTGTGAATGGTGAATTATTGACATTGGTGCTGCACGCTTCATCTTCGATGTATTAGCCGCCTTGATGTGCAAAAGACGCATACTCACGTGACCAACCACATCGTGCAAATGAGCGTCAACAGAGCGTGAACGATATTTGTTCTTGCATCTTCGGTAATATGAGTGGTGTATGATCACAAGCACCCATAAAGAAGAATATGGCAGCCTTTATAGGCAGATATGTACAGTATATTCTAGCCACATCCTCCGGGACAGTAACAACATATTTCATTTACAGAGCTACCACTAAGTATTCTTGAGCCTTTTAGCGTATACTAACAGTCAAAACAATGTATATAGACAAAAACCGCCACATCGCGCTGTGATTAACCATGATGGAAGGCCAACAATCATTGACACTTTGTTGACGTGCATTTTGAAGATGGGGCAGGAAGCGTTTCACTTTCATTTGTGCCTATAAAGGCAGCCAATAATCAGATTATGACAATGTGCAACCAGTCGCCCTGCAGATTACCCATGATAACTGACCAACAATCGCTCACGCTCCATCGACACTTATTTTCATGATGGGGCAGGGAGGGTATTGCACTCTGTTTTGCCTAGAACGGACGCCAAAAATTCCTTTATGACTGGCTACAACCTATGGGAGGTGTGATTTCCAAGGACGCATGACCAAAAATTGTTGACTCTCCGTTGACGCTCATTTTCATGATGGGGCACGGAGGGTATTGCAATCATTTTTGCCTATAAAGGCAGGCAAAAATTACTTTATGACTTACTACAACTTATCGGAGGTGTGATTTCCCAAGATGCATGACCAAAAATTATTGACGCTCCGTTGACACTCATTCTCATGATGGGGCAGGCAGGGTATTGGTATATGTTTTGCCTATAAAGGCCGGCAAAAATACCTTTATGACTGAGTACAACCTATCGAAGGTGTGATTTCCCAGGACTCAAGACCAAAAATGGTTGACGCTCCGTTGACGCTTATTTCCATGATGGGGCAGGGAGTGTATGGTACTCTGTTTTGCCTATAAAGGCAGGCAAGAATGACTTTATGACTTACTACAACCTATCGGAGGTGTGATTTCCGAAGGTGCATGACCAAACATTGTTGACGCTCCGTTGACGCTCATTTTCATGATGGGGCAGGGAGGGTATTGTAATCTGTTTTGCCTATAAAGGCCAGCAGAAAAACCTTTATGACTAAGTACAACCTATCGGAGGTGTGATTTCCCAGGACGCATGACCAAAAATTGTTGACCCTCCGTTGATGCTCATTTTGCCATGGTTGTATCCACAATATGTAATCAAATAATTTGGCACATTCCATCATTCACATTGTTTTGGCTGCCTTTCTGGCGTTTTCATTTACTTTCTTCTTGATCACTACGTTGTGCTTAAAAAATACATTGATATATATAATAATAATCGCCAAAATCCTATGCCTTTTGGTCATTGCTCGTCATCAGTTGCAGGATCGCTCAATCTGCTGCTTTTGTCTTCAAAATGAATTTTAGCCACATTACCACGCGACAGATAGTGTACTAACCTTCATCAGCCAGCATATCTGGATCAAAATCAGTATCGTGCTGGGTATCCTCATCATCATCGAAATATTCCGCATAGGGAAGAGTTGTATGCAAGTATGTATATCCGGCCGGCAAATTGACGATTCCACAAGGTTGAGCTGTGGAAGTGTTACCGGTTGGGACGTGTGGGGCGGGTGGTATGCCGGGCGGATGTGAAGTCAGCTCTGGAGTCCACACTCTGTGTCGGACGGGTGGAGGTGCACCTGTCCCTTTGCGTCTAGAGCGTGTCTGCGGATTCTTTGCAGTGCCATTTTGGCAAGGAAGGCAGCTGGACATTTGGTTTTGACGAAGCATTGCCGGGTGTCTTTGTATCGCAGCCTTCACCTTGTCATTTCCAGAAAACTCAACACCCCGCTTCTTCTCTTCTCGCACCTCAACGCGTGGTTTCTTAATAAGATATTTCATTTCCTCGATTGCGGCACGCAACAAGCCTTCTTTGGCCATTTTGGCCATATTCAACGCCAGGCGCATGTCGGACTGTTCCAGCTGTACCCGACCTCCTTGCCTTCCCATAGTTGCAGACATGTTGAAAACCTACAGGCCATTAGTTGCTACTTCTAACAATGAAATTCGGCTGTTACCTCTACCATATACGGTTCCGTAGCCTCCTCCTAGGTGATTAACGCCTGTTTCATCCACTCTCGGGTATGCTTATCAGGAAATTCATCTGTGAAAATCCCAGAGCTGACAACATCATGATGTTCAATTTCGCGGACGTGCGGACAAATGCCTTTGTCGGCCATGGGGGTTTCCTGTTACGGGCAGCAATAAATTCGTTATGTAGCTCTCTACGGACACCCGCTATACGTCATACAGTTAATTGACCGCCGATTGCCTCGATATGTATACAATCAAATTCCACCGCATGCTGCTTCTTATTTTTCCTGCTTCCAGTCCCGCGGATGATTTTTGAATGTGCATCCTGGGTCATATGTTTGGTGGCTGCATTGGCAGCATCGCGGTGAACTGACATGTGTCTGCGCTCTTGTCCTGTGCCAAGAATTTCGGTGTTGGATGTAGCGCCCGCCAATCTGACGGTATTCGATCTGCTCTCACCTGGCGGAGGTGGTTGTGTATCCATGATGTGCTGGTGTGGAATAGGAGAGGAAGATGATAAAGAGAGGAAGTGGGAAGCCATGAGGACTATATAGTTAGCTTCATGTCAGAATGGAATAAGTAGCAGCCAAGATGATCATTATGCTCAATATCAATCTTACTGAGTATGGCTGAAAGTTGCAGGGGTTTCCCACCGCCCCGCAATTTGCAAAGAGTTGGTCTGATGTTGTTTGTTTGTTAACAGGGATAAATTATGGTGTAAGACCCCCGGAATCGCTCAATTGCTGGATATTGATACGATGCAGTTCGAGGGAAAGGACGTCTGCTGATGTTCGTCTCAAATGATCCCCGGGATATTATGTGAAAATCACACTAACAATCACGTCATATCGTACGATTAGCGTCTCTATTCCTGATTTCTTGACAGTCAAGAGGGAGATTTTGCTTTGTTCAAGATGAGTAAACGTACCAACCTTGACTTAAAAGACGCAGCTTGCCTCCATATTGTCCATAACTTGCAACATCCAACATCTCGCCCAACAACAAAGTCCACACAAACTACGATGGTCAATGCTACGAAAAAGAACTTTTCGCCCCTCCCGGCAGGCAGATACGGCAAATGGACAAAGCGGTCAATCCAATGACATCATCAAGCGAATGAAGGCAAGAGCGGGTTGGAGGTGGAGAGAGTCCGAGCCCTTGGAGCATTGTGCAGCTTGAGATCCAAAGAGAAGCTTGCGGCGGAAAAGTGACGAGAAACGCACTTCTTAAGCAATGAAGAGAAAGAGAAATGGATTGAGGATTATGTTGAGAGAGAAACCGCTAGGGCAAGAGAGTGAGTTGAAGATGCAGAGGCAGCGGTTTAACAAGAGCAGGACGATATGACGCATGCTGAAATCGCGGGATTGACATCTCGAGAGCCCGAAAAGACTTTTGAGGAGATGCTTGTTGCTATTGGAGACAGTCGAAGTAATCTTGCAAGTTCTGACGATGGGGAGGATGGGGAAGACGAAGATGATGAAGAGACTGAGCAGGGCAAGCTGAGCAATGATGACAAACCCGGCTGGGTGATGGGCACAATCACCAAAACTGTACAGCAGCGCATGAAGAGCTTTCGGCAGAAGCAGATGAAGCTTGACGAACTGACTCAACCTGGATGGGAGGATGCAGCTGACTACTTCCCTGAACAAGAAAAGAAGTACGGGACATCTGGATTGAAGGTTCAGGCAGTCGGTCAGCCGCAAACGAATGATGACGCTCAGGCACCTCCGCCGACAACATTTGGAGAGCTTATGGAGAGTTTTGACATTGTCCCCGGAATATCACCAAGGCCGGAAGCAACTTCTCAACCAGGAAGTAGTGATATCAGGCTAGGTTCGGTGAACCCGCAGTCAAAATCGAGCATACCAAGGGGTGAGCCAGCTGTGGAGCCTGATTCCTCCACGTTACTGAAAGCGAAGCCAGTAGAACCGGTAAGCTTTTACCCCTGCATATAGCCTCCTGGTAATTACCATATAGGTATCGGATTCCGACAAAGAGATGGTGACGGCTCTTGGGTCTGCGGAAGAATTGATATGCAAAGTGTAATTCTTGACGTCTGATTGCGGTGAAACGCAAGGTGTTTACCAATTTTGCTATGTGTCGGCTATTTCTTGATTTCAGTGACCAAATTGTGAGACATGATAATTTGTCTGTGCATGTGCAAGGGTCGAACTCACCATGTGAATGTTCTGAAATCCAAATCGCAGTGTAAGACCGCCCAAACGTTCAGTTTCCTTTTGCATGGGACTGTTGAGCGACAAAGCAAAAGCAATATTAGTGACGAAATATGCTAACAATATTCAAGTGAGTGATGTCATAGGTGTCATAGAGAGAGTGGTCAGTGAGCACGACGAATCGATCTGAACGAGAACCCTCATGCTGAATTCATCCATGTATCCAACTGCATACCTCGCTTCACAGACCTGGTGCACATTGTTGAGATATTTGAAATTCCTTGTGGTACATCACGGAAATTGAGGAGAAGGAGCTGGATAAGGAATGGTGAGGAAGTCAAGCTATAGTTACTAAAAACTAGTGAAATGATCTACATGCCGTCAATTGCCGGCCGAAAGCGCGAGAATGTAATAGGTCACATCATTTCTCACTCAGATAGCATAGAGAGCAGTTGATCAGAAATTGGGAGGTAACCAAACTCCTGGATGCAAACGATGATACATACAAATGTAATACTGGATGTCAAAAAAGCATATATGATTGGTTGCATGCAATTATTCAGTGTACAAAGGCAGTTTCGATGTGATAAATGTGAGCGTCAACAGAGTGTCAACGATTTTAAGTCATACAGATTTGGCAATCAATGGGCTGCATTGTCATATTGCTCCAAAGTGAATGTACAAGTCGGCGTTATTGTGAAAAAAGCAAATCACCGCTCGTTGCCACATCCTGAAAATGAGAGTCAACGCAGTGTCAACGATGTTTGGCATTGCGTCATGAAACATCCAGTAGGCTGTGCGGGTACAGTAAGTCATAATCGAACTGTCGGCCGACTTTCAATACAACAATGGTGGTAGCAACATTTCTACTATGTCCGGAAAATGAGTGTCAACAGAGCGTCAACAACTTTTGGCCTTGCATCTGGGAATATGCATGGGCTGTACGGCGACGTTACTCCATAATCGCGCTATCGGCCCCCTTTCTAGGCGAAAACTCTTGCAACAACATCGCTACTATGTCCTAAAAATGAGCGTCAATGGAGCGTCAACCACTTTTAGCATTATATCATGGAGAATCCTAGGGCTTTCCAGCGACATTTTGCCATAATCAGATTATCGGCTGCCTTTCTAGGCGAAAACAGTTGGGACGACACCACTAGAATGTCCTAAAAATGATCGTCAATCGAGCGTCAAAGTCATTTAGCCTTGTATCATGGAGAATCCTAGGGCTTTCCGGCGACATGGTGCCCTAACGATATTACCGGCTGCCTTTCTAGGCGAAAACAGTTGCGACGACACCGCTACTATGTCCTAAAAATGAGCGTCAACGGAGTGTCAACAACTTTCAGCCTTGTATCATGGACAATGCTAGGGCTTTCCGGCAACATTGTGCCATAATCAGATTATCGGCTGCCTTTCTAGGCGAAAACAGTTGCGACGACACCGCTACTATGTCCGAAAAATCAGAGTCAACGGAGCGTCAAGGACTTTTGGCCATGAATCCTGGACAATCCAAGGGCAGTGCAGTGACATCAACACATAATCGGACTATCGGCCGTCTTTCTAGGCAAAAATGTATTTTAGGACATCGTCACTATGCCATAAAAATGAGCGTCAACGGAGTGTCAATGATTCGATGTTACGGCCCGAAGAAGTGGGAAAAGGAATTGGAAATATGATGGGTTACATTCGTTCAGGTACGCGAGAAGATGTGTAGGAATTAAGAGAAAGGAGGTCACTCGTTAAAGGAAAGTGGGGATGAAGGTTCTAGAAGGGCGTAAGGAACCGGTAATGGTGTGGGAATAATATAGGAGGATAAGGATGAGATGAGGACGTAGGAAGAAGTGTTGCGACGTCGGATGTTGTGGCGTGATTATACTGATAAGAAGAGTTTTTAGGTGTGTAAGATCATGGGATGATTATTCGGTTGGTACATCGAAGCATGAGGGATGATTCGAAGGTAGCGAGCGAACTGTATATAAAGAGAGGTTGTTGGCGTTGGAGGATTTCCTTTTTCTTCTCTCTTTACTCGTTCTCTTGTATAGCAAGCAATAGTACGACTTTGAAAAGTATTCTGATTCTTGTCCCTCGATACGCACTTCGAGTTCAGTCCTGCAACATCCATATCGCCTGCGCTCGACCCCGCCCGTTACATTCGAGGCCTTCTATCTTGCAAAATCAGGGGGCTGTGGGACTACAATGATCAATAATCGCACTATCGGCCGCCTTTCTAGGCAAATATGCTTAGGGCAAGATCGTAACCATGTCCCAAAATGAGAGTCAATGGAGTGTCAACGATTTTTGCGCTGGCATCTTGGATGATCTTACCGGAATGGAACGCAGATAAACCACAATGAACCTATCGGCAGCCTTGATTGGCAAAAATGCAAGTGACGATATCGCGTCCGCCTTCTACAATTGATTGCCCCCGGTGCGTCAAGGCTCCGAACGCTACACCGCAACAAACTGCATTATGCTGTTCCTAAATGGAGTTTCATGCGGTCAGTCGTGGCAATCCGTTCCTGTAATCAACTTCACAAATATGCATGCAATGTCTTACTGATCTGGATATTTTCCTTGAAGCTGTAGAGTCAATATTGAAGAACCCACAGTCTGCTTTACTGTATCGTTATTTTCTGCAGTCTTTCGAGTCGTATTACACAGGTTGCTAATTTCTACTGCCATGTTGGATACAAAATTTTCGAACACCTCATTGCTCGAGGTTATGATCTCCTCCAAAAATGAACATGTCTTTATTCGCGATTTGAGCGACCTTACATTGCAAATCATCTTCAATGCATGATGGGCTTCGATGAATGTTGGCTTGAAGCGGACTATTGCTTGGAATGCGTCTAGACATGAGCCTTCGTGGCGATTCTATTTACACTGTGGAATTGAGGAGTGCGGCAGCCCTGGCATCATATGTATCGTTTGCCATCAAGTTCTTCGCCATCCATCAGAACATGGGACAAGCTCAATGGGGAAACACTTGTTGGCAAAAGCTCACATCGCAAAGTTAAACGAATTAACAGAGTCAGAGGTCACTGAATTGACTAGTTCCACGGTCGATGAAACCCCTTTGGCCATTTTGAAGAAGCAAGGAAGTCGAGGAATCACAATAGTAAGTATGTCGAGGAAAATCAGATTTGATATCCAGTTTAATCCATATTGACCGAAATGACAGACAAAACGTTCCAAACTGGCAGCTAAGTACTTTCAAACTTCCGAATTTCACCAAGACACGTGGAATCGCTACCTCATGTTAGGATTTGTTTTGGCACATATCCGATGGAACGCTATATGAAATGTTGAGCTACGGAAGTCATATAAGGCATTACCCGATGACCTAGCGCTGCCGTCTGCTACGACTCTTAGTAACATTTGCCGCAGGGAATATGCACTGACAGTGGATGCAATCAAGATGCAATCGCCAGTACGAAATGAAGTGACTCTAGCTTTGGACACATGGACATCAACATACAAATTGGCTATAACATCGGTCATTGCTTACTATTTGGATCGAAATTGGGCATTGCGTGAAGTTCAACCCAGTTTCGATGAGGTTGATCGCCTGTTCTATTCCCGTTTTGAAAGCTAATTAAGGATGATAGGTCAAGGGCTAACATACTGGAGCAAGGCTGACCGTACATGTGAAGGACATGCTGTATCGTTTTGAGCTTACCGACGGCCGTTTGCTTGGTATTACGACTGATAACTCTTCCTCAAATTACTCGATGATACGCGAGCTGCAATCAACACTTGAGGCCTCTGCAATCGAGTGGCTGGCATTGAGGAACCACATACCATGCATGGCGCATGTCATACAGCTCGCTGTAGGTGCATTCATGAGCAGTCTCGGTGTGAAAGGCCGCACCAAGTCTTGGGAAGCCCATGAGCGCGATCAGCAATTTGGAGAGAATCAAAGCATAGACGTTGGGAAGAGTCAAAGACTTCGAAAAGAGGGCAATGCTAGAATCAATAAGGTGTCAGCCATGAGACCAGGTTTAGCAAAGATAATTGAGAAAGTATGTATGTCATGATATTTTGAAAGTCCTGAAGCTGACCTTCATATAGCAGAGAATGCTTGCTGTATTGATTACGCTATCACCTGGTCGCCGAAAGGAGTGTATTGACTGTCAAAACGCCACACTCCGCATTGCAGTACTTCCGATTATGGATGTGAAGACACATTGGAACTCTACAGCCAAGTTGTTCGAGTGTGCCTACCGTTTACGGGAATTCCCACGCAAGTTTCTTCAAAACCCACAATACAGTGAATACCGGCCGCTATTCACAACTCAGGATGAATGGACGATAGTCAAGTATGTCGTGGAAGTATTGAGGCCATTTCGATATTGGACCCGCTGGATGTCGAAGAGGGATACCGTCACATTGCATCACGTTATCATAGTATACAATGACATGTTCGATCACATGGATGGCATGATGTGAGCCTTGGGCAAGAAGAATACTCAATCGAAGGAAGACTTGTTATTCGTGGTGAAGTAAGCTCGACAGAAGGTTTCCAAATACTCACCCGAAGTGACACCAACGACGGGCATGCTTCTTCTTTCGGCACACATTCTGGATCCTTTCAGGAAGTCGCGATCATTTGGACAGTGAGACAAGGGAATGGATATTAATCCTCAGGATGAGACATCCTACACAACACAATACCAGGAGGCATTTCTGAAGTATGTGGAGAATGAATACTGCGCAAAACATCGACGTGTGCCAGTGAATAAACTTGAAACCGTACCGAGCAGCAAACTTGTCCCCTCCGCAACGGCTTCAGGGTCCTATCAAACATCGTTTGATGCATATGATTTGTCCACCAATGATGAGGAATACTTAATGCCTAACAATGTAGCTGAGATGACCCCCAGACAAAGCGATCGTGCAGCCCACTTATTGATTGCCGCTAGGCTCACTTTCAATTCGCCGCCTGAAGCACCAAAGAACTGGGGACAAATTACTACAAATCTCAATGATTACCACACGGATCCAAGGGAGATTACCAGTACATTTTGGATACCGGACATAACCGATTGGTGGCGCCAACAGGAGGAAACGCACTCAAAGTATGCCGATCTCTCCAATGTTGCTCACACATATTCTCCATCGTACCACATGGTGTCGGAGCGGAGACCAGTTTTTCCCTTGGCCGAGATGTTATTGGCTCGAGGCAGTCAAAAACCCCAGGGGAGACCCTTTTCGAAAAAGTCATGGTAAGGCAGTTTGCTCGAGCCAAAATCGGGGTTTTGGCAGGCACTGGACTCGAATTGGATACCGCAAACACAGAAAACGACTCGGAAATGAAGCAAGAGGCGGAGGAAAGGAAATTGCACAGAATGTCCAAGGTTTACAACTTTTTGGAGATGTGGCAGGGCAGCCAAAACCTAGGTGCTACCCAGAAGGAATCTCGTGCTCGAAACAAGCAGATGACCGCTGTAGGATACATCTCGGACACGGAAGAGATCATCAAAGCATCCTGGTCAATATTTCAACATGATGGTGCCTCTGCATTTAAATTGTCAGAAAGATCACCATTGCCATCAGCTTTGTTTGCAAAGGACCTTCCTGGAGGAAGAACTCAAATCTTAAATGTACGCCGAATCCGGAGGATCAACCGTCATCCAGTGGAAAGCAACAAGGATAGCGCACCGGAAAGCATTTCGGACACCGAAGATTGGCTTAACTGGAATGGTGAGTTGGATAATTCAAATGACAGCGAAGATGATTGCTCAGCGGACGATGAATCCAATCTAGAGCAACACAATGGCATCGAGGATTCGGAATGCCCAGAGCAGCAGTATGTGAGCGCCGCGCCAAATGTGCCCGGATTGGTTTGGCCGACACGGCAGTCAAGGAGACAGGCTGCAAGGTGTTTGTGACGGTCAATGCAGTTGAAACACGGAGCCATAACAGAGGGCAGAAAAAGTATGACAGAATGTGTCAATGGTTCACCAGCTTCATGTTGCTTGACCGAGAGTTTCAGTTAGAGATATATTATGGGCAAATGTTAAGAAGTAGCGTGTGAATATCGGTTCATAAATAGATGTATAGCAGGCACAATGGATCTTTTGGCACAATGCATCATTCTTAGTCGAGTGAGAGTGAACAGTGCAACATAGTTACGCCGCTCGGCTTTGCCCCAGGGCCGAGTCTCAATCAGGCAGAAAGTCAACTGATAAAGTCAAATCGGGATGAAAACAATTATCGACAGCAGCAGATGTTGAATGGACAATACATCAAAATGAGCGTCAACGGAGCATCAACGATTTCTGGTCTTCCAAGTACGGTGATTCACCAGTGACTTAGTTGTTGTTATGCATAACAGACGGACTGGCAGCTTCTATTGGCAAAACAGATAGCAACACGGTCACCGCCCCATTCTTAGCATGAGCGTCAAAGGAGGGTCAACAATTTGTGGTCTTGTAAGTACGGTAATTCACAAGTGACTTGGTCACTGTTATGCATAACAGACGTATTGGCCGCTTTTATTGGCAAATGAGATAGCAACACGGTCACCGCCCAATTCTTAGCATGGGCGTCAACGGAACGTCAACTATTTGTGGTCTTGTAAGTACGGTAATTCATAAGTGACTTGGTCATTGTTGTGCATAACGGACGTATTGGCCGCTTTTATTGGCAAAACAGATAGCAAAACAGTCAATGCCCCATTTCTTAGCATGAGCGTCAACGGAGCGTCAACAATTTGTCGTCTTGTAAGTACGCTAATTCACTAGTGACTTGGTCGTTATTATCCATAACGGACATATTGGCCGCTTCTATTGGCAAGAGAGATAGCAACACAGTCACCGCCCCATTTTTAGCATGAGCGTGAATGGAGCGTCAACGATTTTTAGCTTTTCATCTGGAGTAAGTTATGTTCCAATTGGTTGTGGATATCCATTTATGAGATATTGGCAGCCTTTACAGGCAAAAACATCAGTGACATGCTCCCTGCAGCATCCTGAAAATGAGCGTCAACGGAGCGTCAACAGTTTTAGGACTTGCATAGTTCGTAATCAAGGCATCGCGCGGATCTTCCCGTGTATAACTGTATTATTGACCGCCTTGCTAGGCAAAAATGCCATATATTGAAGCTGAAATACAGATTCCACATTACTCGATATTGCAAACTGCTCAACAAGCAAAAGCACATTGTTGGTTGCTGAAAACGCGATTTTGATAAGATACTATTAACACACTGCAAATTCAAGAGCCTTGTATGAATCTATAGATGGACCCGCTGGGCAACCTGCTGACAACCCGCCCAATTCAGATGGGTTGGGAGTTTTCAATGGAACTGTACCCGAGTGGGCAGTTCCGGTTCATTGACGACCCGGAACGCCAATTTCGCAATGGTTCGGTTTGGACCCAGACCCAGACCCAAAGAGACGGTCTGGAACCGTTGGTAACACTAACGGGTAGGAGGAGGGGAGCTCCGCCATCTAGCCGGCCAGCCCGGAGGCGGAGGGGATCAAGGGACTGTCATACTCTAAGTAGAGTGAATACAGTATGATGAAAACAAACAAAAGCTTGTCCCATGCAAAAAATATGAAAGGCACAAACCCTGTCCCAGCCACTGTGCTTGGTACAGTACCTCCGGATTTATCAAACAATTACACATAAAAGAGTCAACTAATTGAGGCAATCCACGCCAGAGATAACGAGCACAACACCAGTTTGAAATGATTGGAGTAGATCACCCTACAACCTCCGACAAGTTTAAATAACCATCCACAATATCGTGAGTATGCCAGTACCCAACGCATGTCCAATCGCCAGTTTAACACTCAAACTACCACCACTGTTAGCTGGGTACCGCAAACCTGCACCTGCGGTAGAAGTTGGCGTTGTAGTCATTCTGTATCATTATCAATCGTCCATATCGGCTTTGCCGTTATCTTGGGATCAATTATCCATACCAGATTTACTATTCCAGTATATTATTATTCGTACCAAATGGTAACATTGGCTTCATGTGGGACTGTCAGCACCATGACGTACGCGGCGATTGTTGTTGTGAGAAGAGATCATACTGATTGGACATCGACTTTACATCCTTGCAGGGTGATATTGGTCAACAGTACTTTATTCGGGGAGGCAAGAGACGTTACGATGACCGAGACCGAGATTGCAACTATGACTGCGACCGGAACAGAATCTGAGACTGAAGTTGGAGCCCTGGCTACCAATGTTTGAGTGATCCAGCACGATTGCGCAAGGTGATACGAGTGGACCATTGCGGCGCTGGAAATGTCAGTCGAACGCAGGGCGGATGTAGTGTGCTTGCAAGAGCCACCCAGAGGCAGAGGATATATTGGGATCAGCCACTCCGCATATGGAATCAGAAGATGAAAGAGCATTTGGACAGCGATATGCAAGGGGAGCGGTCTGGTGGTTGATGAGCGGACGGACTTAACCAGCAGTGCTAATGATGATGTTATTGCTACTGACCTGAGGAGAAGAGGGGAGATAATAAGGGGGATTGTCAGTGTTTACGATGAAGGAGCTGGGCAGTCGGGAGAGCGACTGGCACAAAAGCTGAACAAACAGGCAGTTATTGGGCAGTGCAGCACTGTCCTCACAGGGGACTTCAATGCCCACATCAGTCCACGTGATCCAAGATTCTGAGAGCAGCGGAATGCTGCCCGGTGGGGAGAAATGATTGACGGAAGTGCACTGGAGATCGGAAATGATGGCCTCCCCACCCTCATCTGGAGAAGAGAAGGCCACGAAGGCAAATTGGTCATCGACCTGACTGTAGCAAACTGAACAATTAGAAAATGGTTCATACTCACCGATGACCACGCCACTGGATCCGTGCATGCAGTTATAGAATGGGAGGTGGAAGGGGCCTGGCAGGAGGAGGTGGACCATGAGAGGGTAGTATTGTGGAAATTAGTGGCAATGACGGAGAAGGTCGCGGAGACACCAGAGAAGCTGTCTACTGAAATAATAAACGAATGAGTTCATCTGGATGCAGAATGTACAGAAGACAATGTGGAGCTGGGGGCTGCATGGTCCCACAAAGCAATTAGGAGGTTTTTCGATGCCACAGCAAAGAGAATCAGAATCTGCGCCCAATCATGGAGGTGGTGGAATGCTGACATCAAAGAAAGAAGAAAGGAGGTCGGAAGGGACAAAAGACGCAAACAGAATTCTAAAGAGGCCGCCCTGCAGAGGAGGATTCGGCAATCTACAAGCTAAATGTGGAGGAACTACTTACAAAACCTCAGAGGAGTCATTGTATGGCGCGTAGCACGTCATGCCCATCCTCCGGCAGGTGCAACAGTGGCAGCCCTAACAGATTGAGCAGGCAAGCAAGCGAACACAATCTGAGAGAAGGAAGAGATCCTGAGAGGCAAGGATTTTGCCCCGAACAATGACGACCAGTACTAGATGCTACTGCCATCAGGACGAGCACATACATGCCTCACGGAGCAAGTAGTTGTGCGAGCCCTATACTCCCAGTCAATCAAGCCAGCACGAGGGCCAGACAATCTGTCGTTTGACGCCTTCCAGATACTCTGGAAGTATGACAAAGAGATGATTGTGAGGCTGACAAATGCAGCCATTCGCACTGGAAGACACCCAGCTGTATTGAAGTGGGCTAGTGGGGAGGTGATTTGGAAGCCTGGCAAAGACGACTATACAAAGCTGCAGGCTGATCGCTCCATATCGCAGCTGAGCTGCATGGGGAAAGTGGTGGAAGAAGTGGTCGCTGAACTATTGTCAGATGAGGCTGAAAGAAGCGGGCGACTGAGTGCAAAATGATTTGGGAGCAGGCAGGGGCAGTCAGCCATCAATGCAGCGGTTATCATGGTCGACAGAGCATCTGCAGCCTGGACAGATGGCCATATAGCAGGCATGCTTCACATGGACATTATGGTAGCCTTTGCAAGTGTGGCAAAAGGAAGGATAGTCAACTGAATGAAGGTCAGGCAATTGGATGGAGACCTTATCCGATGGATGGAGAGCTTTCTCTCAGAAAGAACAGTGGAGATGATAATCAAGGGCAACGCCATGGACAGACACCGAGTGGACGACAGGGTTCCACAGGGCTCACCTGTGTCACCGATTCTCTTTGCAATCTACCCCCCTGGCCTGATCAAATGGATCGAAGAGTACATCCCAGCCTAAGGGCTGCCTCTTGCGGATGATCTCGGCTGGGTGGCGACTGGAAGCGATGTCAATCAGGTTGTCACTATACCCGAGCGATGCGTAGTGCAGAGCATGAAGTGGGCAAGTAGACGATGGCTACAGTTTCATACAGCAACAACGGAAGCCTCACTGTTTATGCCCAGACGAAGCCACAAAGCACAACTGCAGCCAAAGCTGACAGCAAAGTTCAACGTTGGGAACAGGTTCATACCGTGCTATACACAGGCGACACCATGGCTAGCTGTCTGGCTGGATGCAAACCTGACGTTCAAGAAGCACTACAACCGATGCATCAAGAAAGCCAGGGCAGTAGAAGCGAGACTCCTAACCTTCACTAAGACATATGGCGAAGTACCAGAGAGCGTAAGGGCCGTCAAAGTAGCCTGCATCCAGGTGGTCGCACTGTATGGGAGCGAGCTGTGGTGGGATCCCGAAAAAGTAGCCAGGCGACATGACATTGAACTTCGCCACAATCAACAAACCAGATCTGTCGAGGGTGCGCTGCCGACGACGCAAAGGGGGGATCTAATTACGCAGTTAGGGCTTACACCAGTGCCGGTAATCTTAGACTCCAGACAACAACAATTCGCAGTGATACTAACAAATGCATGCAGCAGCAAACTGAAGGAGCTGGAGAAAGACCTTTTGTCCGGCACACCGACATGCCGAGTGGTCGAGATGGAACACCAGCATGGCTGGACAAACGAAGGCATGAGCTGGCCAGTCCCAGGCGAAGACCCAGTGGTCGAATCCATTATACTGGATGACACAAGAACAGCCTATAGTGACATGCTATGCTGGGTGAGAGAGAAGGCAGTGAATGTCGGGGAGGGTGTCTGGTTGCGGCGGACCAATGGATCACCCTCTGACGACAGCCATGTGGGAGCAGCAGCAGCATGCAAGCAGGGCAATGTATGGAGGACCCGCTGCAGTCGTCTGGGAACTGGATTAATGAAGGATGTTCATGTCGAGCTGAGGGAGATTGGACTCGCACTGCGGGAGACAGTCAAAATATAAGAAATACTGCAACAGCATGATGAGAAATCGGTGGCAGTCTCCATGGACTCACGAACGGCAATAGGACAAACGGCAAACAATGTGTTTGGCCTGTGGCAGCGATTAGGGTGGCAGATTAATCGAACAGCAGAAGCTCTCCTCGCCAACAGCATCATCACAAAGATTCACTGGGACCTGGAACACTATCGCAACTGTGGAAATGATGAAGCAGTCAGCCAGGCCATCATGGCCGGAGACCGTGAGGAAGAACGGTTACAGAGCAGCCATACACCCCGGCCTCGAGTGAATCGAGACGAATCTCCCATGGAAGGTAAGCAGCCATGGCAATGTGGGAGGCCGGCAAATTCAGCAAGCACTTCAGCTACAGACTGAATGGCAAGACAGGGACCAATAGTGCTGTTGCGATGACAAGTGTGAGGTCCCGGGCTACCAGGTTCTACCGACTACGGTGCGTGCATGCACTCACTGGAGTCTACCTGAAATGGTTTGGCCACCGAGAGGACAATGAATCCTGGTGGTGTGTGGGGACAACTGCGGAGATGTGGGAGCACCCCTTCTGCCATTGGGGCCAGTGGAGCAAATCGCAGAAAGCACTCTGGAAAGCGGAGGGAAAGGAGACAGGCTGGAAAGCGGGCAGATGCGGATACGTGCTGGTCTCCGAGCTGTTTTCCATGGAAGAGTGGGATCTAGCGGTGGTGGACTTCCTGGTGGCTACTGATGTCGGAATGTTCCCGCCCACATGTATCGAGGTACGGAGTGGCAGCAGAGCTTGACTCAGGCGTGGGGAGCATGCGTTGAGCAGTGGCAGTTGGCCGAGATCTTCTTTTTCCGTTTGTTTCCTAATCTGGTGTATCTTTTGGCTTTCATTCGTCAGCGGGGATGAAGGGTAGCGGGGGGGGAGCTGTGCCATCTAGCCGGCTCACACGGAGGCACAGGGGGTATTGGATCCTGTCATACTCTAGTAAGAGTGCATACAGTATGAAGAAACAACAACAACACAACATTATTCATGACCCCTGCTTCCACTAACAATTGCCGTGTCCCCACCAATCATAAAACACCCGTGCAGCACTCAATGTTTATCATTCCGTTTTGTCGTTGAAGTTCAGATCGAAGTCGAATATCATGTAGCTTCGCCAGGTTACCAAGTGTATCATACACCTGCGACTGGTGGCTGGTTGTGATGAAATCCGAGAAGCCTGGACGCATTTGGCGTGGTTGGACTAGAAGTTGTATTCGGATGATCTAGGAGGAGTTGCAGTGGGGGACTAAATTATCGGTGCAGCATTTCACCTGTTAGATCTTGAGCTGTTGACCGTTGATAACATCAGGGGAAGATGTAGCCACCACCTCCAACTACACACCTCACCAGTGCCTGAACCTAACAAGCCATTAGTGGGGCACGTTCTGGCCACACTCGTACAAGAGCCACGCACTCGCTCGCAGCTCCCAACTCTGGGCTCAATCTACTTCAAGAGTTTCAGTTGGATCAGGATATTGTTTATATATGACATGTATTTAACAAGATGCTTTTTCACTAGCTTGCCTCCTCTTTTAGTTTTCTCTACTATTCAAGGAGTGGTTGTCAATCAAGTACAGTGCCAGGAATATACTTATGACTGCTGGTGTCGCTACGCACTGCTTAGCTCTGCGGGTATTTTGTGTAAGGTAAATTATTCCTACCTGATGCTTCAATACATACCATACCATCAGGTAAACCATTTCGACATGATTGTTGTTGAAATAAAGATTTCTAGAGAAGCATGATTTAACTATCTAAGAGGGCCACGAGGCCATATATATACAGTACGGGTACGTATGTCCTCTTGTACATAAACCGACGGTTCAGCTCGGTGAGCCCATATCAGAGCTACTCAATCAGCCCGTATCAGAGCCACCACCATCTGGTCATATCTGATCCATGTATGCAGCACTCCCCCCTCTTGTGAGGCTCTGTGGACCAAGAAACAAACTAACAAACAAAGATGATGCGCAATTCGTGATTCCCATACTAGCCATCACACAACTCTGCATGAAAAGTGAGTACGGAAAGAGTACTACCGTAGCCTGAGGATTGTCATCCGTATATAAAACAACAAATCCATATTCAGAAAAATAAGTGAAACAACCATAAAATCTTGAATCGTCCTCCAATCGACCTCCAGTATGATGAACCCATTACTTTCATGAACTTCGTATACTTATCTTGTGTAAGTGCTTTTGTGAATGTATCTGCCAGATTTTCGTCCATGTTTACACTGAAGTTGTGGTATATGCGATGTTTGGGTAGATCTCAACCGTTGTGCTAGGAAACATCGATGTGTTCAGTTTGAGGTTTTATTTTTCCTGTGGTGATTAGAGTGAGAGCTCCCATATTTTCGTAGTGGATTGGCAGCAGGGGTGAGTCTCGGAGAGAACTGTGGATATGCTTTAGCGGCAGGGGTAACAATATTGCGTCTTGGGAGGCCTCCGAACAGGCAATGAATTCGGCCTCGCGAGTTGACATGGCAATGAGGTCTTGCTTCTGAGACTGCCATGGGACTGCTCCATTGCTCGCGAGAAACACAACATCACCTTGGGATGTGGGGTCCGCACTGTCGGTGGCCCAATCAGAATCCAAGTACCCTACGAGTTTATTGCCAATGTTAATGCTGAACCCGAAGCCGATGCAGATGTCATTGCTAGTGAAGTGGAGTTGAAAATCGGCTGTAGATATGGGATACTGAAGAACTCTTTTTGCAGTGGGTATATGACTGGTGAAATGGTGCGAATTGTACTAAGACAGAGGAGTGACCTCCTACAAGATATCTGGCCAAGTTGTATCTGCTGTCTACATTCGTGATTTCACAGCTGCGTGATAGTCTGTCATAGCATCCAGTTCCTTCTCCCCCTGATCTTCTGCTAAGTCCTTCCTTACATTGGTATCCGGGGGCATCGAGACATCCTGACTATGCTGCGCCCCAAATTGTCTGAGGATTGTGGTGATATACCCTTTCAGACTGAGACTGATTCTGGTCCCAAATTCATCATGGTAGATCTTGATGGCGAGGAATTGGTGTGCAGGGCCGAAGTTTGTGATGTTATATTTTTGCAAGACTTTGCCCTTCACCTCGGTCACGGCTTTCGCAGCAGCCTCCAGATATACCATGGAAATATCGACTATATACAGAAGTATCAGAATACCGTCTCTGCAGTGATAGAGGTTGGCAGTGGCTGAGGACTGTGTGAACCCAAGAGAGAGTAGAAAGGCATTGATATAGTTGTGCCATAGCTTGTGTTGGCAGCAGTTCTGGATTACCCAGCTGCGGTTCCATTTGGCGGGTTCTACAACTTCCACTGAAATTCAGTATCTGAATTCTCATCATATAGCAACATAATCAATAGGTGAAATATGCAGTTAGATGCCCTCTTTCGTCTCCCGTTTTCTGATTTGCGATCGGATCTATGTTGGAAGAGACGCTGTGACATAATGCCCAAAATCCCAACCAAATGCCGAGTTTTCCATTGTGGCTCAACGATTATTGATCTGATCACGAGTCGCACAACAGGAGATCCATCAGTGCTTCAAACTGCATATTTCACTTACAGCTTATGTTGTGATACAAAGAGCACTCAGATACTTCATCGGAGTGAGAAATGTTGACAGTTGAGGAGTGGGTTCCACATGCAACCCCATTGCAATGGTCCGGGTTTGGTCCTTTCCCCGATCCACAACCGAACTCAGATTGTTGAATCGTTTCGAACACTAGCCGTTGCGATGGAGTTCGTTCAATGCTGGAGAGACCTTTCCGGACTCTGACCATGATCTCACATGCGTTGAGGCCCCCAGGCCATCATTCTAGCAAAGTCTGATAGATGTCGTCATCGTCAATTTTGGAGTTCAGGACAGTGGTATCTACATGCAAGTGGTCCATATTCCACCCACATTTCCCAACGAGAGAGACGAGATACTTAGATGTAGTCAGCTTCCGAACAGGGGAATCAGTCTCAACGAAATCTGTCTGCTCGTATCCCTTTTGACTATGCATGCTTCATGCCACGTGGACCAGTCAGAATTGTGTTTAGTATTATAAACCCAATTAGAGCCAAATGGCTTAACTTGTAGTTGCCATGCTTCGAAGGAGTTGAGAGCAGAGAATGTGTTCTTGAGCAGGATCGATGTGCTTTCTTCCTCAATGGATTGTTTCCAGTTATCTCGTTGAGGGCTGTCCATAGCGTTCTGGTAGGTGTATGGATCTCCAGTGGCTTCGGGGGATTTCCCTTGAGTTCTGGTAACACAACGCCCTATCGGCGGAGCAGAAGCAGGAGCTGGACGTGAAGCAGGGGACACTGGCAGTACATGGCATGAATGCTGGATTGCTGCTGCCGAACGGCGGGGAGTCTGATCCTCTCTATGCGCGTGCCGGCTGTGCATGATGATATCTGCATCTGCTGCCAACAGCTGGGTGGTCTGATCTTCCTGGCACAGGTTCCGGCTGTGGGTGTTTCTGCTTCCTCCTCAGCAGCTTGCTTCATCAGCAAAAAGCGAAATTGGTTTCCACAAATGGACCCCACACACCGATCCATCTCCACATTGTCCCGAAATGATCTGAACCACTTTTCTCCAATCTTCTACCATGTTTCGAGATGTTCAATGATGTGATCGTGTTGTCATGACATCTCATCAACGTGATCAATCATTAAAGTTAATTCACTGCACTTGTTTCACGTTGGTCTTCTAGATTTTAATTGTTTTGACGGTTTTTTCAACTGTTCGATTGATTTCAAGGATATTCTCATCTATTCAATCCCTGGAGACATCGATTATACACAAGCTGGCACAACTCCCATAACAAAAATTCGGAGTAAACACAGATCAGATTTCAATATATCGCTGCAAAGATTACTTCAAGCATCGAACTAATAATCTACATGTAAACCAAATTGACCGCATTCAAGTCAATTGTGTTGCTCAAGTACCACCGCATGCTATCTGGCTGATGCGTCAGCGGAACAAGGCATACAGCCCGTTGGATAGCGCATATAGGGATAATATTAGTGGTTCACATGCAGCAAGGACGCTCACAACTGTAGCTTCCATTGTGCAACGGTTGCATCAGATGTTGACGTCTCTCCTTGACAAACACCACACCAGCAGTCTGACATATTGGCCCCGATGCAAATGTCTGATCCAAAGCCAGAAAACTTTTAACGCTCGAATCAGCATCCTCGACGACAAAATGACACCTCAACTGTGCAGGAATGTGCCCAGCAGTAGACTTAAAGTGACTATCTGGACTGGTCCCCATCCAGAGTCGCGCGGTATCATTTCTTGGTGGCGTATGCCCTCTCCACCTTGTTGACCCAGTGCAACAAACCATATGAACTGCCAGCTTGTCGCATTGAAAAGACGTCACCTGAATTGCTACCACATTCTACCGAATGAATTTCGCATCGTTCAGATGACTGAAATACTGCTTGTGATTGATGCAGTCTTTGAAGTGGGCAAATCTCTTGAAACACCATGCAATGTGATTCTGTAGCTCACCTTTTGACAATGCACACCACTTGGACAAGTCATCATGGGTCTTGATCTCTGGTCGCAGATTGATCATCATTAGGTTGATAGGGGTTTTGGGTACAGGCCTTTTATTGTCGTGACGTTGTCTTGCAGCGTTTGCATTCTGCGCTCGATACTGAAACACCTGCTTTTGGGCTTTCGTTTGCACAATCCGCAAGGAGGACTCATCACAATTCAATTGTTGGTACGCTTGTTCAAGATCCATCTTCACTCTTTCTGCGAGTTCAGACCTTGCATTTCAGATGTTGCCAAGCTGGCTGATTTGTTCAGGGAAGTGGTTCAGGAGATACATCATCGCAAAGTTGAAATCCGATTCGTCGACGAGATGTTGTGCAATTGCTGACTCGATCTGCATTGTATCTTCATTGATCCGATGACGGTTCGCTGCCGCGTAAAGATTGTTCCAACTGGGGTGCCTCTCCCGTTCCTCCTGTTTGCCCAAAGTAAGCTGCGTTTTCACGTCTTCTGAGACCATCTTTGAAGATTTACTGGCTGCGTGGTTGACTGACAACATCTTTGTGACAATGAAACTCCTCCAGATAGTTCTCAATGTACTCGATCGTGGCTTCAGTATGATACCGGTACTGTGCAAGAAGGTGAACATCCACTAAGTTCTTGACGAACAACAGGGGTTCTGTGAAGGGAATCCTTTGCCTCACCGACAGGTTGAAACGAGGTGCCGCGACAACTTGAACAATCACATGCCCGACTGCTTTCATCTCCTCACCACTTGATGGTGTGACTTGGCTATAAGGCGTGTTGAATGGAGCGAAGCCAGGAGATGGACGCATCATTACCCAGAACTCGTTGAATTTGTCGATCCGGGAATGCTGTTCAAGGAAAAAGGTTTCCCAGTTCATCAAATTTTTAAGCATACCGAGAGAGATGGTCTGAAGGATATCAGGTATGATAGTAGTTGTCTGTGAGATGCATTTTGTATTGCAGATGATGACTTCTGAGGTTTCAACTGCTCGATCTTCCAGATATTGTTTTGATTGCTGTTTCTCCCTCTCCTCTCCGTGAGTCGGGAGTATCATACTTTGGAAGTTAAGCCGATAGTCTCTCAATTGCCACAACAATGAATTCCATTCTCCAGATCACAATTTTGGTGCTTCGCACACAGAGCAATGGAGCTGTTCAGTTAAGTGCAAGTGAATGTCTTGAAAGTAGTCATCCAGCGATGCACAGATGACAGGATAACATTACCGCATCTGACCATCCAGTCAAAGCATAAGCTCTCCAATGTTGAAAAGCGCGTCAAGAGGGGGAAAAATATGCTCGAACCCCTGCCTGAAATCCTCTCAACTGTGGATTGGTCGATCATTCACCGCAGATGTTCTTCCATGTCCTTGAAAGTAATATTCCGGAGGAGCGGGAAGAAGGGAAACAAGGATGCTTGCAAGATTCGAGGGTTTTGATGTAATGCTGGAGTCATTGTTTCTGAAACTCAACTATACTGCCCATTCCTTCTTGTGGCCAGAATAGTTTGTAAGATGTGTCTGGTCTGAACTGCAGCATAATGGGACTATCGTAGCGCCAAGCGGCTGCCATAGCTATTGAAGCGGTGAGAATCAATGCAGGTATGACGAAATCCAAGTAACTCACATGTTCATTTTACTGGCACCAGTCGCTTGATTTCACCTCTGAGTTGATACATCCCTCAGCAACATGGAATTCCTTTGCTGGAGCATACGACATATGTTCCCTGAACCCAGATTGTCGCATGAGGGACTCAAAGCAGTCAACGGGATTGGAGTGAAAGGAACGTGGGTACTCATCGTCGCGAAGATTATTCAGATCGGCCAATCCATTTTACCCCAGTTTGCCCCATTTCCAAGAGTCGATGCCCATTGTGTAGGTCATTTTATACAATCTTTTGAATACAGTGTGGGATGAAATGAAGTTGCGGATGGTTGCCATGGTAAGGTTCCTGAAAATCATATTGATGGCAGCAGCGCTCGAGTTGTGCTTGACGCACCTGTGCGCTAATCGAGACACCTCCTCCCTAGATAACAGTGATCATCGATCGTTCTCATCGTCGAAGATATCATAATAGTTGTTACTAATGGACTGGCCCGCAAGACTGTTATCCAAGTGTGGAGTACCATCAATTATTGTCAGCAACGGGTCCAGGTAACCTGCCAGCGGTCCGGGTTCGGGCCGGAAAAACGGTTCCGTTCAGTTCCAGAACTATCCAAAAACCCGACCCGCACGGTCTTGGCGGGCCAAAACCGGACCCATACGCGTCAACCCGCGGGTTTTCCCGGGTTTGGCTAGACCCGTCGGTTCCAATCTCCGGTTCTGTGTTTCGGGTTTTTCTATTTATGGTCGCATTTAGATAGCCTACTATAAATCGGAAAATATTAACTTTTGCACATCATTGACCTTTTCGGATGAATCGGCCGCCTTTCCAACTAAAAACAAGAGAGACACGCTCCTTGCGCTATCCTGAACATGATAGTCAACGGCGCGTCAATGATTTTTGGTCTTGCATCATGAGTAATCTAGATGGCGATTGGATGCAAACGATCATAAATGAGGTATTGGCTGTTTTTCTACCGAAAAGAGAAAGCAACACGCTCGCTGCCTCATTCTGGAAATAAGCGTCAACGGAGCGTCAATGATTTTTCGTCCTGTAAGTCAGGTTATTAAAATGTCAATTCATCATTGTTATCTATAATCATTGTATTGGCAGCCTTTTTAGGCAAAATAGAATGCTACACTCTCCCTGCCCCATATTGACAATGAGCGTCAACAGAGCGACAATGATTTTTGGTCTTGAATCTTGGGTAATCTTGGTTGTAAGTGATCGTAGACATCTATAAACCAGGTTTTAGCAGCCTTTCTAGCCTAATAAGCAAGAGGTCTTCCCGCAACAGCCTCCCGGACAATCGCAACTTAATTCATTTTCAATACTGCAACTCAGTGATCCTAAACGTTTTAGCCCATAAAACCAGTCAAAACTCCATATATAGACATTAGTGGCTATCTCGCGCTTTGATTAACCATTCTGCAAGGCCAAAAATCATTGACGCTC
>Ga0307512_10000718_pt1 | contig 49134 bp, 41 predicted proteins | sample 14_EM_MG_FD_200267 | JGI IMG/M metagenome (GOLD analysis project Ga0307512, IMG submission 200267) | Populus trichocarpa ectomycorrhiza microbial communities from riparian zone in the Pacific Northwest, United States - 14_EM | ecosystem: Host-associated > Plants > Roots > Unclassified | place... | reverse complement strand
AAAGTCACATCACATATAATTTACAATTCACTTTCACAGAAAGTTTTATTTGCTACTAAAGAAGACTTGATAAAAAGAACGGCCTCTGATGACCATTTTTGGATGTGTGGTGAGGTGGTTGCCTGGGCGGCCTGTAAGGGCTGGGAACCGTTACGATCCAGGGGATAACGCAGTGTATTGAGAGCATCTGGCTGATCATCCAAGACAGATTGCCAATTGTCGTATATACATGCCACTCTTTCTTGTCGCCTGCAAAATTCGAGAGACGTGTTCCGTCAGACATGAAGATCAAAGTTGCATGTATATCCCTCACTCTGAGCATTGACTAAACATCAATTAGCACTTTATTATTGAAGCTAAAATGTAGTTATCTGTCGCAGACAATATTTATGATGCCCGAAAGCGGAATTCTAGAGTCGATTTCCAATTACAGTATAGAAACTACTCTGGGCAATTCCCATTCATTCACTAATTACAGTCTGAGTATTTAGTATCTTAGAGATTGCTGATATTGGCCGAATATCAACACACAGCAGTGACTGCTTTCTTTGAATATAGTATATATTGCAACAGTAGTGAGTAGCTTTTAACATATCTGTTTGTGAAACAATCTATATTGACAGCGAACTAGATGGTTACTGATTCAATGTCTGATTATGTGGCCGATTAATCTTGATGAATAAGGTAGTATGATAAATGTGACAAAGCACAACTGAACATAACTTGGTCGATATTCCAATGACAACAGTAAATGGAAGGCAAAATATTCAAATTTGATTTATAATTTGATATTTTGTGGAATATGACTTCTTACATGAGGATGGTCCAATAGAGGGAGTAATTTTTAAAATCATACATGTATGAAAACTATAACCTATGGAGATATATAGTAATATCAAGAGGAGATTTAAATAACAACCAAACAATAAGGAGTATTAAACTTGAAATACTATAGTATGAAGATCTAAAGGAGAATACCCTGAAAATTTGACTATAAAGGAATCACATTAATCCTCCAATCAAATAAACAACCTTTTGCAACAATCCAGAGTTTATTTATTATCAGAGAAGAACACCTCAAAATAATATTACGAAATCTATGGAAAATTACTTCCACTAGTATTGTTAAACATTATGTGCAAGTTGTCTATATTTGCTTGGACTGCAGAATCACCAATAATATACACAGCATACTACCACCTAGACTCATGACTTTGAGATCTGTAGCTCAGGTTTGAGAAACTTAGTTCCACATATCTGCGTTGGCAGATCAGCTGCGATATCAGTAAAATTTTAAATACAGTGGAATCCGTAACTGAACAACGCAGCAACTGTAAACACCATCACTTATCTGTCCAGATGCCTCTAGATACTTCCAGATATGTTAAATATGAAGTGATGTGCTCTCAGGTACTCTGAGACTACTTCTCTGGTACTCCTGAATGCTCTGGAAGTTGTGGAATAGAATACAAGAATATTCTGAAGAGTGTATAGTTGGCTTCCAATTGCTACAAAATCAAACTATTGGAATATGCAAATGTCAGAGCTATTGGGAGCATTGGCAATCTCCTCAAGACTATTCCGGTGCAGCTGGTAAATCTTGCGTGATACTCTCACGGAGTGATTATTATAATGTCTCAATCAAATAGTACAATGTGACAAACGATGTTACTTCTGCAAACTCTTGATTCAGGCATTCTGACTAATATTTAGTCCAGTAGGTATCTCAATCCACCTGATTATGTAGAGGCCATATGCTATCAATTCTATCTGATACAGTGTACTCTCAAAAAATATATGCTGGTCCAACCCTTGCTCTGACGGGTACAATATGCATTTTATTCATCAGACTGAGAATCTCGATTAACCTGGCAATCAAGTCAGTCTAACCACATTGATATTTGTACTTGATTGCAATCACCACCACATATTTTTGAGCATGAGGAGATAATATCCGTTGTTGAGTCCGCATGCACCTCTTAGAAAAGGTTGATTTCAGCCATCCAGCAGGCAGGTGCTGCTGAAACTGGAGAGTCTGATTTGGGGGAGTCTAGCTAAAGAATATTAAAGGAAAAGAAGGGACTTGGCCTTGGAAGGTGTTATTAAGATCACTTTGCATATATTGAACCAAGATGTTATTAGATTCAGTGTAAAGACACGTATGCCTGGGCTCGACTATGTAGGCTTACGTACGGTAATTGAGTGGATCATGGTTGCACCTGTGGACTCGAGTGATTCTAGTTGTAGATGTGTAGGTAAGATTATCGCTAGAGATCTAAGGCTCGTGGCGAGCTGAGTATATAAAACGGGCGTTACCCGGCCCTGGACACGTCACGTGCAGTGCCGTTACATTATCCCCCTCACTAGGTGCAGACCTCCTGGGCTGCATAATCCCGTACAAGAGTAGGAAAGGAAAGAACTGGAAATGAAGCAATCAAAGAACCGTTCCACGTACAGAATCGTACGAATCCATAAGTCTTACAACCGATCAGTACCGTGCAGGGTGACCTTTCGGTGGATCTGGCGCACGGGGAAATTCCATCTCCCATTGAATGAGATCCGGAGGTGGTAAAACCTGTGCCGACGCAATTTATACCAGGCCGAGATCCAAAGAAGCCAAGAAGAGACGAGCGAAACAAGAAAGCATCGAAAAGTGATCCCGTCTCCATATCTCGACTTCCAAACCCATACTCCGACCGTCCATACACGTAGCCCGTACATCTCGGCGTGGGTCATTGTCGGAATCATCAGGGTGGTAGAGCTTCCGCTCATGATTCGGCATCGATGAGAGCTTCCGCAGCCGGCATCTGACGTAGCCATCAATCGTATACGTCAATTGCATCGTGTGTAGTCGCGTGTCATTCGTCGACATCTAACACGTAAGCTTCTCTAAAATAGTTGTACTTACGAAGTTCAAGAGCGCTGGCGCTGTCTGAGCTCTGTGTAGTGCTTCCGCATGCTCTGCAGAGTATATCTCGCAGCCGATAGACATCGGTACTTGGCATTGACTCGTATATTCATCATGATTCGGTAATCATCTTTGGAAGTCCACTTCGGTGACTCCGGTCGACTTCATGATTGCGCTCTCGACACGCGGCTTCAGTAGAATCTTGGTCGATATGGTAGACTTGTCGGTGCGTGTCTCAGTAGACTGCCTCGAGGTGGGCTTGTCTACTTGTCGGTAGGACTTGACAGGTTGACTTCACGGTACGTCTCTTGGTAGATTGCCTCCCGGTGGGCTTTGGAGTTGTTGGTAGGAATTGGTTGTGTAGAGGTGGTTATCTCCCCCTTTTGAACTCATTGCTCCGTCGACGTCTTCTTCATCATGTCGATTGTCGATTGCCATCGTGGCTCGGTAGTGGTGTAATCATGATTCGGGATTGTAATCGTAATCTCTTCGTGATTCGTCATGTAATTCGGTTCGGCTTTCGTTTCATAAAGTTGATTCTAGGCATAGACCATCATCGGAATTGGCCAGGATACAATGTCAGTGAAATAGTCGATCATCTCGTGGATCCCGTCTTGACTTCAGACAATGCTGTGAGCTTCCGGTCCGGGCATTCTGACTGTGATTCGCATATAGCACTCGTGGTGACAACTGGGGGATGGTACAATCGATGCCAAATGCATCCGGCGTGGGTGGCATATCATTGATCCATATCTATCACGTTAACATCTCGGTAGGTCATACTCACCATGTAACAAGAGCGCTTCTGCTCTGAGAAAGCCGCTTTGTACATTGCATTTGTAGATCTCGCCATCTCTTGATTCGGCATTCATTAGGGTCTCTGTGCACCGCTTCTTGGTGAAAGTCATTCGGATGAAAGCTTCGGTGCGTTCTTGGTCGACTGCTCTGTGCCATCTCGGTAGGCAGCATCGGTAGAGTATCCGTTTGCTTCTCGGTAGCCATTTGTAGGCCTCCGGTAAGGTGCATTGGTATTCAGTTCAGTATGCAGTTCGCCGATAGTTTCTTGATCCTTCGGTACGCCATTCAGTATGCATCTTGGTCAGTGGCTTGGCACGGTAGGGCTCCCGGTAATCTTCTCGATCTCCATGTGAAGTCCTTCGGCAGTGATATCTGTCGCCGTGTGATCTCGGTGATCATCTCCTGGTAGTTATCTCGACTGTCCCTCGTGATGCCATTCGGTAGGCTATTCAGTACGTTTCGTAGCTCATTTGGAACTCCTTTGTTAGCCATGTTGGAGTCATTCGATATCTCGTTCGGAAGCTGTATATGTAGGTACACTTGACATCCATCGTATGCTGCGTGCATTTATAGTCTCCAATCACTGGGTGCGCTCACCGGCTCTCTTCTGGTGTGCTTGCCACCTCTTCGTCAGGTACGCTTGTCGACTCTGCGTCAGGTGGGTTCTTGATTCATCTCTCTGGTGCACTTGCATGTACACTTGTCATCCGTCGTATGCTCGGTGAACTTATCATTACCAATCGCTGGGTGTGCTCGCTGAGTTTACTCTGGTGTGCTTGCCACTTCTTCGTCCGGTACTCGTGACTTGTCTCAGTGCACTTATTGCCGTTCTTGCAGTCAGGTATGTCGATTGTTTGCGGTAGAGTTGTTTATAATTCCGGTACGGTCATTCCCCCCTTTTTTGAAAGTCGTTGCTCCGCCGTCAACTAATCACATACGGCGTCTTACGGTCCCATATCAATTCGTCATCAGGCTTGATTCGGTGTTGATTCAGAAGTTGATTTTTGCAGTAGCATCTGTGCATGTCGGGATTGCTGAGGGTGAGTCGAGATCTCATTCAGCATTGTGACACGGGCATGCGTCTGCTTGATTCGGTATCTCTGAATAGTGCTAGGGATCGTACTCGGTGGAGCCATGCTGCCGGTACATCGTATCTGCATAACTGCGCTCAATTGCACCTCTCGTACCATGAATTCAGTAGTCAGTGATCTCAAAAGGGTATAACTTCACATAACCTCGGTATCGTCATATAACAAATACCACTGATTGTCTCTCTCTCCAGTGGTTCCTCTCCGGTCATCTATCTCTGGCACTCCTAAGTCCACTTCACCGCTCTCAATTGTCTGTGGATTTGCTCCAAACCGCAGACTCGCACTCGCTCGTACGACTCTGTATCTGTTCCACCTGCATTAGCCAAAGGAATTGAAACGGATGGAGGCGGTGAAGGGGAAAATCCAGGAGGCCTTGTCATTAGCGGTTCGCTCAAGTGGAGCCAAGCCCCGCCGTCCAGTCTCTCCCTTCGGGTCTCGGCAAGCCAGTAGCAGTCATTCAAGGTTCCCTTGTAGAGGCTCTTCTGCCGCAACGACTGCTGCTGCTCCTGCTCGCTCATCCAGCATACGAGGGTATTCACTTTTCCTGAGTCCGCTCAACTGTAGCTCCCAGCAATCCAATGCAATCCTCTACTCGTAGAGCGAAAGCCACAGCAATCTGTTCGCTAGTATGCAGATCACCAATTTTGCGGGCGAAAGCATCACGCTGCTAACACCTCTTCCTTCGGGTTGACCGAGTTGGGTATTGACAATATTGTGCCAACCTCTAGGGTTTGCAACGACAATAATCGCTTCCGCGATAAGTGTATTTCCGGGTTCTCCCCTCATAATGGTAGCTTTGTGCCAGAAAGCAAGCATATCCCTCACCCGTACATGGGTTTCTGAACGCTGACCTTGTGCTCCGTACACGCTGGCGTGCGCCATTGTTACAGTTCCGCAGGCCGTAGAGTTCTGGATGACGTCTTTCGAACCATGTGCACGCAGTTCATCTCATATCCTGCATCTCATATCTTTTCTCATTCGCAATCATTTCAGTCGATCTTCGGAGGTGTCATGGAGTCGACTGTAAGTGCACTTCTGTGGTGCAATGGCTCTCGTCTGTAGATCCTTCATCTTCGTAGGTGCGTTTGGCTCGTGGATGGCGCTGCATTCGAGTAATGTATCTGTAGGCGTACATCAACAGTAGTGCACTTCGCGTTGTGCAATGATTCTCCGCTTTAGGTGTGATTCGATTGTAGAGTTCTTCATCTTCGTAGGTAGCTTCCATTGTTAAGTACTTCATGTCCGAGGCACATATCGTTCGTCTGGGGAATCATCTCCTCTGTTGGTGTACTTGGATAGTGTCATTGTATTGCTCTGAAAGTGGGGTTCATTCTCCTTGTTGAGTGGGTTTTGTTCGTCTCCTTAAGTGGGGTTCGTTCCATCACTGTTGTAGGCGCTCATTCCCTGTACATTGCTCATTCCCGGTAGGCTGTGTGGCATTCGTATGTCGGCTTCATTCGGCTCCCCATAACTGCGCTTCGTAGATCGTCTTTTGCGAGCGCTTCGTTGGTGTGTTTCATTGTGTGATATAGCCGTGTTGAATGGAATATGTTCTCCAACTTCGTGTATGGCTCTTGCTAGTGAATCGACGCGTTAAGGGACAACATGATCGTAATTGCGCTCCTCTGCCAATCGGTGATTGATTGCAGCCGTCGGTTGGTAATCTTCTCCGTTGATCGCATGCGATATATCTCGTTGAGTGGGTTTTAGACTCGTTTCTCGGTACTCGTAGGAATTATCGACATCCGCTGTGATGAGTCTCGGTGGCCATTGGATCTTCGGAACCATCTCTGCTGCTGTCAAACGACATGATTGAAGGATGAACTTCTTAAGACTCATCTCTCGTGTAATCGGTAGGTCTCTAGAATCGTGTGGATTTCTGGATTGTTGACTTCATCTTGTTCCCTGTAGAAATAGGGGTAAACTCGCAAATCCTGTGAGTGAAACATAACCATTTACTGAAGAGCGATATTAGTGTAAAGGCACGTACGCCTGCGCTCGACTACGTAGGCTTACGTACGGTAATTGAGTGGATCATGGTTGCACACGTAGACTCAGTTGATTATAGGTGTAGATGTGTAGATAAGAATATCCCTAGGGATCTAAGGATGGTGGCGAGCCGAGTATATAAAACGGGCATTACCCGGCCCTGGACAGGTCATGTGCCGTGCCGTTACACTCAGTCACGATCCCTTGGTTGGCATTGTTATATTTTACCTCCCAATCAAGTTTCAGATGCTCAACAGATATAGAGCAGTGAATTGCTTTATGCTTGTACAACAGCCATTCTAAAGTTTAATAATATGATATCAGTAAGCACATTCTAATCATATCCAAGCACCAGTCCAGTAACATCTTGTCCCCATTCTTGTTGAATTTGGGCACAGAATAGCAGTCCAAAGTAGGGAATTCAACAATCTACTGATGTATCTCTGAGTGAGGTTAATGTGATACTTCTGCAGACTCCTTGGAAATGCATTTCTCTCAAATATTATACATGTCATGACTAGTGTAAGAAACAGTGGCGGGCCATCATTTCGGGTCCGGATCCGGGTCAGAACCAAACTCCTTCAAAATTGAGAGTCCAGGTCACCGGAACACCCAAACCGTCAATTTGGACACTGTTCGATGGCAATCTCTTAACCCATCCGAATTGGGCCTGTTGTGAGCTAGTTGTCCAGTGGGTGCATCTGATGATTCACATAATGGTCTTGTTTGTGCGGTTTGATAATTACTGCTGATCAAAATTACTTATTCAACGTTGAATAATCACTTTTTGAATATTACACAGTTTGCAGTTTTGATTATTTTGCAATCCGTGTTGGTCCTTGTATAGTTGGTATTTTTGCGTATTAAAGGAGTCAATAGTTCTGTTATGAGCTCAAATATCCATGCGATACATTGAATACCCAATACGCTTGACCCACAATTGTTGATGTTCATTTGATTCTAATTTTCATAATGAGGTATTGAAGATATCATGCAATATTCTGCCTGAAAAGGGCATCATTACTTCGTATATAACCCAGTTACAAAATGTGACACTTGGATTACCCCAAAGTCAAGACCAGGGATAGAGGATGCTCTATTGATGCTCATTTTCAGGATGGGGCACCAAGTGTGTCGTTATTGGTTTTGCCACCCAAGGCCGCCATACTTCATTTATGGATAACAGCAACAAGTCGCCACATTGATCACCGGAGATGCCAAGCCAAAAATCATTGACAATCCATAGATGCTCATGTACATAATAGGGTCCCTGTCTCTTGCCTATACAGGCTGATATGTTGGTTATGTATAACAGCGACCAAATCAGTTTTCAAATTCCATGGTTACAGGACGGAAAGTCATTAACACTCCTTGAACGCTCATTTTCAGAATCGGGCAGTAATCATGTCGCTTTCTTTTTGACTAAATGGGCTACCAATACGGTGGCTATGCCTACACGCGACTAAATCAAATTTCATTTGGCTTATGGATAAGACGAAAAATGAATGATACTTCGTTAATGCTCATATTCAGAATGCAGTAGCCACTGTGTTGCTTTCTTCTTGTCTATAAAGGCTGCGAATACGTTGGTTATACATATATGCAACCAAATTTATTTTCAAATCCCTTACTTATAAAACCAAAAATCATTGACACTTCATTGATGCTCATTTTAATGTACTGTCTGACCAATATCTGCTCCAATCTAGAATTGTATTCTAATTACTTGAACTTGTTCATTGCCTTTTTGACTGATTCTGATTCTGTCCTTTGGATAAATTGAGCCCAGTGATAATCTTACACTGGTTGCTCTCGTTCTATTCATAGTGATATATTCTGCCCAAGGCTTCATTTCACCTACCCTACTTCTATTCATCGTCCAATATTCACATGCAACTGCTCACTGTGCTCCCAGACTATTTCTCTAAGTGACATTCTCAGTTACGCTATATATAGAACCCGGTGAAAACATATTGATCCATTCTATCTTACATTTTCTTGTTTTGCTCATTCATTCTTGTCTCCATTATGGTGACCATCATCAACCCTTTATGAGCCTTTTTCTTTGACCTGCATGTTGGCCAAATCAACCTGGGAACATTTGTTGTGGCACACACATCCTGCAGCTCTGTGCATTCCTGATTTTCCATGCCATTGTGTAGGTCTATATCTGATTCAGTGTCTTCTTTCCAGTCATCTTTGCTCTCATTGAGATTATCCCAGCCACCATTCCAGTTGAGCCAATGTTCTGTACCGGAAATGCTTACTAGTGTGCTATCCTCCTCACTTTGGCCAGGATGATGGTCGATTCTCCATCTTTGGTGTACATTGAATACTTCAGTTCGTACTCCAGGGAGGTCCTTTGCTGACAAAGCTGGTGCCAAAGGTGATCTTTCCGACAATATAAATTCAGCCCCACCATCATGTTGAAAGTTTCACGAGCATGCTTTGATGATCTCTTCTGTATCTAAAATGTATTCTATGGCTGCCATTTGTTTGTTTTCAGTGCAAGATTCCTTCTGTATAGCATGTTGGTTATTGCTGCCCGGCCACATCTCCAAAACGTTCTAGACCCTGGCCATTCTGTGCAATTTTCTTTCCTCCACCTCTCTCTTCAATTACAAGTTGTTTTCAGTTTGCATCATATCCAACACTGGGTTGCTGCCTGGTAATATCCCATTATTGGATCAACCAAAGTATCTTACTATGACATTTTCAAGCAGCGTCTTGCTTGTGGGTTTTGACTGCCTCCAGCTGATAATATCTCACCCAAGGGAAATACTGGCCTCCACTCCGATAGCATAGGATATAATAGGGAATCAATCCCATGCCACATGCATGAGATCGGTGTATATTGAATGTGTTATCTCTTATTGATACAACCAGTGAGAGATATGCGGTATCCCAAATGTACTGCTGATCTCGATGAGGTTGGAGTGGTACTCATGATAATTTGGATTAACTTGCCCCCAGTTCTTGGGTGATTCTGGTGGTAAGTTCAAATAGAGTCTTGCAGCAGTCGATAAGCGTATGGTGCTATCACTTCGTCTCGGTGTTGCTTCAGCTATATAATTGGGCATTAAGTATTCTTCACCATCACTGGACAAAGTATATGAATCAAAAGATGATTGACCGCATCGGCAAGCCATCCTGGAGGAGGCAAAATTGTTGCTCGGTATTGTTTCAGGTTTCATAACAGACAATTCTGTACATTTGGCATAGTATTCATTCAACAAATTCTTCAGGAATGGGTCTTTGTATTGGGTAGTATAAGTTGGATCGTTCTCTGGATTGATATCTATGCCTTTGTCCCACTTCCTAAGCGATCGTAACTTACTGACATCAGCAAAACGTAAATTGGTCCGAAAGCCATATGCAAACCTTGCAGACACTCTGGTAGTTCTCACCAGTGCTTCTAAGTACTTCCAGATGCTCCCAGCCCCCCCTGGAGCTTTGCAAAGTGCTCTCAGACTGTGCAAGAGCATTGTCAGGTGCTCCTGAAAGCACCTGCAGTTATGGAGGTGCATTCATGATGCTACAAGATTTGACCATTAGAACATTCAAATTTTGGAGCTGATAAGCCCCATGTGCAGGTCTGTGGGAGACCTTGAGAGCAGCTGAGACCGCAGCACATGTCCGCAGGAGAATCCAAGAGCAGCTGAGACCTCTGCACAAGCTTTTTGGGAGACTTGATGCCATATTGTCACCCCAGTGATTCTTGGTGTTCCACAACCACAATGCATTTCGTTGATCATATTCATTTTTGTTATAGTCAAAAGATTTGTTACATCCTAATATGGCATGTATTATCTAAGTCTCTCTATATATATACATACGGAGATACATATGGACTCAGCAACAGAAAGTATATATTTGGAAGACCCTTGGGTAGATACACATCTAATTATACAAACTACACACACAATCTTTCCCAGCTCTTGGACTTATGAAAACATGCCGAGCTTTCATAGATCCACACACTTTGTGTAGTTCATCATGGCCGGGAATTCCTTCACATCCTCTCACCCTCATTCTACCCTCCTTGAGCCAGAACCACTCCTTCTCACGAATTCTCTTCGGATACCATGGGAGGTGCGGCGGAGTGTAGAGGATTGGCTGGCTGCGTTCCCACTCCAGCAGTTCACCACACCATGATCGAGTGAATACAGATATGCACTCTACAACTGTGATCGAACGAGTATGGAGATACACTTGAAGACCGGGATCATTCGATCTTGGAGGTAGTAATTGAGTGAGTTTGGAGATACACTTGCACGCCGTAATTGTGCGAACTTGGAGGCTGTAATCGAGCGAGTTTGGCGATGCCCTGCGAGTCCATGATGTAGCGTGTTTGGAGAAGCATTTGGAAGGCCGTCATCGTGCGAACTTGGAGGCTGTAATCAAGCGAGTTTGGAGATACACTCCCAGGCCGTGATGGAGCTAGTTTGGAGATATACATAGAGGCCATGATTGAGCAGGTTTGGAGATGCACTTGAAGGCCATGATTGAGCGAGATTGGAGCAGTATGTTGATGCAGTCAATCTTGAGGCGGTAGTTCAGGAGCAAGGGGCGATTGGAGCTGAGACTCAATTCATTGATTAACTGGAAATAGTGGGAATGTAGAGAATTGAGTACAACATGGTCTGCCGAGAGATGAGAGACTGGAAGCGAGCGAGAGACAGTTGGTGTTGGGATGACGCAGTATGCGGTGTATGCAGTACTCAGTATATGCTGTACTTGGTGTATGCTGTGCTCGGGGTAAACTCATGATCATGCCATGGAGAGATTGAGAGGCATGACTCAACTTCGTGTTCTTAGGTGATTGTAGAGTTGAAGACGAGAAGGAGAGAGATGGGGCAAATCATCATGAGAAACTGGGACATGGCGAATTTGGTGTGTGAGTCATTGAACCATCTCTGTTTCAGCAGGTACGAGTCCTGATCCCTTGTAAAATCACACCGATACCAGGTCTTCTCAACCTGATCTGGTAAGTCATACCCGCGACTGCTCACATCCGCTCGTAACCTCCACATCGTTCTCCTCTTCATCCCCATCTCTCTCTTTCTTGTTCACAGCTCTACCATCATCATTGCAGAACACAAAGTTAAGTCATCCCTCTCTATCTCTCCATGCCAAGATCATGGGATAACACCGAGCACAGCATACACCGAGTACACCATACACTGAGTATAGCATACACCGGGTACAGCATCCATGCAGGATTGTTCCTCTTCCCTTCATTCTCATGATAACGAAAATACCATTGAATGTATCTTCCGCCTCCCGTGTGCCCCACTTTAGGATGGAATGCCATCAGCCAGCTTTCGATGAGAGCTCGAAGATAAGGTCACCTTGTCACATTCCCACGGTTGCAAGGTAACTAACTGAAGAATAGAGTTTCAGCGCCCGGCGGGCCGTCCATCGACCGCCTCCAAGTACTGGTCCACAGTTGCTCAATTCACGGCCTCCATGAGTATCTCGAAACTCGCTTGATCACAGCTGCCAAGTGTATCTCCAAACTCGGTCGATCACGGCCTCCAAGTGTATGTCCAAACTCGCTCGATCATGGAATCCAAGTTTAAAAGCAACCTCAGGAAATAAAATTTCCGTCTGTGCGGAATGGCTCCGTCAGAGTGGACACACTCCGTCAGAGTCGTCAGACACCCCCTGGTGGCGGATTACTCCGCACCCGACCTGAATACCATGCCTCGCATTGCATATCGCTCTGCAATCGCTGTCGCACCATTTCTTGTCGCTCTGTCTGTCTCCTATTTTAAATGAACACTGTAACGTTGGGGCCAACTGTAACCATGCATCGGAATGGGTTCATTGTGTACGCGGTTGCATCGGGATTGCAATGCGATGGGTGATATTCCAAAAATCTCTCCTGGCGTTCCTTCTACTGGCGTGCAAAATGCAATTGTCTCTTCTCCAATTATACACATCATTCCAAGTCGCCAGATCTATGTGGCTAATGTGAATGCATTGCCCATTCCGTCCGTCTCCTGTCTTACTACTAGTAGCTATCTTGGGTATTGCATGTGTTCAGCTGACCATATTTCCCACATCAAAAACTTGCAAAGCAAGGGCTGCCAGTGCCTTTCTCACTTGTACAAATTTCGAGACGGGATACAAGTTACTCGAGTTGTCCAGTATTTTGGTTAGCACCAAATATAACTAGTACTCAACGAAACCTTAATCCTCGTTTTGGAGCTTGATTTTGAATTATCATTACAGTTGGCAAACGAGACGCCCATTCAGCGCACCATAACACCTGCCCTGGAGTTGCTTTATCCACACGCAGTCGTTCTATCGTTCCCCTCTGCGCCAAGTCTGGTATTCTGTGCATCAACAAATCTGAGATTTGCATTCACCTTCTAAACCCTCAACTTGCACCTTCATACTATGGAAAATCCATAGCTCCATTGCATGCAGTTGTTCATCCGATATATACATCTTGTTACGACTCTTATGCTGTATTACCTCCTGCGTGCTGCTGTGTATTGCCGCGCAGTGTGTTGCGTTCTGCTTATTGTCGAGTAATACTCTGAAGTCTTTGATCATACCATCAGGATGCGTTCAATTACACCGGTGTGTGGGTCCCATGAACTTGGGCTTCACATATGACTGGGGGTTCCGGGGGGCAGCAACATGACCGCCGTACGGGAGGACTTTACAGGCAGCAGTGCTGTTCTCCCGACGCTGTGCAAGGGCTTTGAGATTGCGCTCTCTGATTTGGATGCTGAAGATGAGACGTTGAAAGGTGATTACTTGTGGCACGTAGTTGAGGTTGCGATTGGAGTTGTTCCAACTGTCCTTGAGGTTTGTTTTATGTGCTTGTTCATGTCTCTGGGCAGTATACTGTTGCCAGGCTCCGTATCAACGAACCTGTTCAGCTAAATACGACATCAAGTGGATCTTCAGAAAGTTGAAGTCGGCAACTAACTCCTTGCAAAATTTTCTCTCATGGCAAATATAATCCCATCAGGCGTTCAATTCGCCCCACTTCTTGGACGGCATCCAGCTTTCAGTATTTGTTTCCTTGTTTACCTTTTGCTTCTTCCTGAGTTCCATTTGCATGGCATTGGCATTGCCTTTGCCTCTTTGCCGGCTTAACCGAGTAAGAACACTTCTTTGAAGGTGTAACAATGATGCAAGGTGTCCTCCATGTAGGTCAATGTTGCACCATCATGAGATTTATATCGAGCATACATATAGAATTCCTACAATATCCGGGTGCACTCAATTGCGTGATTGAATATGGAATGCTGACCGGGGCTTCCGCCTAGTAGAGACTGGGGTACAACTCCAAGCAGGTAGAGGCTCATTTCGTTCATCTCATTTCTATTCGATCGAGAAAATTCCTCTTATCACGTATTTTTGGGTCTGAGGTCGTGGTAAGCAGGAACCGATAACCAGATTGCATTGTATTGTCCAGCCATTCGTGCATCTTCATGATGTGGAAAATCCACTTCTGGAGGTGGTGAAGCATGCCGATCTGCACTGTATGGAGGAGATCGGGCTTTGGGAGGTAGCTCACAATACAGTGAATATGTCGAAAAACGTTGAATCCTCAGTGAACATGGTGCGACCAGAGTGTCGTATCGGCTGCCTTGGTGATGACATCAATGAGCATTCTAAGCAGGTTGTGATGCCACCGTGGGTGTTGCTTGTTAGGATGCACATAATCTCCAAGTTTGTTCTTTGGACCCTCGCAACATAAATAGAAATGCCACTCAAGATGATGTAGGTCGCTATACTCTGGGCAATCTGCAAGTCATGGTGCTAAAACCGGTTTGCAACGCCTGAAGTTGGCATCTGAACAGAGAACGTTTTAATACCCACAGATGGCGCTGGGATTTTATTTAAAGGTGAGTGGCTGGAGTACGCGCCAGAGTACTTCGTTCAGCACCTCTCAGTTTGGTTTCCGGTGCTCATCAAGCCGCTTCTGAGGAATATTGCAGTTCATGATTGGAATCGCTAGGAGAACGACCATTACCACGCTGTGTATTGAGGGCATCTGGCGGATCTTCTAACACAGATTGACAATTGTCACATATACAGGCCACTCTTTCTTGTCACCAGCAGAATTCGAGAGATGTGTTCCATCGGACATGGAGATCAAGGGAACCAGTGTATCCCACCCTCTGAGCATTGACTAAACGTTAATTAGCACGTTTTTATCCTCGAGTATCTCTTCTTACATATTTCTCCCAACCGCAGTCCGCAGTGTGCATTTCAGTAGTGTTAGCAATGGGTCCGGGTAACCCGCAAGAAGTCCGGGTTTGGATCAGAAAAATAGTTCTGTTTGGTTCCAGACCCATCCAAAAACCCGACCCCGAGATTCTTGGATGGCCAAACCCGTACCTTTACCCGTTAATCCACAGGTTTTGCGGGGTTTGGGTAGACTCGTCGGTTCCAGTCTCCAGTTCTCCTTTTCGGGTTAGTCTATTTATGGTCGCAGTCAGATATGTTACTGTTATGTGCAAAATATTAACTTTGGTACAGCATTCTCTTTATTGTTTTCATTGGCAGCCTGTATACTCAAAACAAGGAGACATGCTCCCTGCTACATCCTGAAGTTGAGTGTGATCCATTGTTCATCTTGCATCATTTGTAAGATTCGAGGTCCAGAATAGCCATATTGATTGTTATGGCAGTCATTCAGCTGGAATGTGATCAGTTTGAACATTCGACTGCGCAGACAACATTTGGAGAGCTGATGGAAATACATGATAGTGTTAGCGGAAAATCGCAATGTCTCAAGGAACCTCCCAGCATAGAGTAGCCATATGTAAATAGCATGTTGCAAATGACCATCTCACATATCCATATCGGCTCTCACAACTGACGCAATACCCAATTCATCACCGATTAAAAAATCGATGCCTGTTAAACCCTTAAGTGTTTACCCCTGCATATGTCCGTCATACCTACGTACCATACAGGAAATGGATTCAGGTGAACATATTGTATTGGGTCGTAGGTCATGTGTACACAACCTGCACAATATGTGATTATTGCTGACAGATCTCTGCAAAAAGTAGTTGGCGTATCTATTTCGATACGTGAAAGAATCTTTTTGATCTCACTGACTATATTGTAAGAAGTGATAATCCGTCTGTGCATGTGCAAGGGTCATACGGGCAATATGAACGGTCCACACTCCAAACCAAGTTGATTGACAACTTATTAACACAATATCGTCCTGGCTTTCACGGATAAGTGACAACACGCAATCTAAACTAAAGATAAAACTTACTAAAAAGTTTCACTCAGTGATGACATACAAGTAATAGAAGTAGCAGTCATTGCGCAACGCGAATCTGTATGAATGACCACCATCATGTTGCATTCATCCATATAACCAACTGCAATGCTCAGCATTTAGCCCAGGTGCACATAGTGAGCATTTTGAAAATTGCTTATGGTACGTCATGGAAATCGAGCGGATAGAACTGGATATGGCAAACTGCGTATGCTGGGCTATATTAGTGAAAAATTAGGTTATCGCTCTACATGCAGTGAATTGCCAACTGAAAGCGCTGAAATGTCACTGCGCTATGTCATCCATCGCTCAGAGAACTTCTGCATCAGTTGATAAGAAATTGATACACCATCACGCTTTTGCATGCAACTGAGTATTGGTACAAATTATTCATTGGATGTCAATAATGACTATATGATTATTAAAGCGACACGGGAACAGCCCCATTTCTACAATCAGTGTCAACGGAGCGTCAATGATTGTTGGATATTTACGCGAATTAATTGGAAAGTTGTTTGCTCACTGCAATTCATAATCAACTGACTGGCAGCCTTTGTTGTCAAAAGAGACCACGGCGTGGTAACAGCCACATTCTGATACTGAGCGTCAACGGAGTGTCAACGATATTTTGTGTCATAAGTAAGTTAATTGCAAACTGAGTTGCTCGCTGTTATCCATAACCAAAGTATTGGCAGCCTTTATAGGCAAAAGAGAAATCGACACAGTAACAGCCACATTCTGAAAGTGAGCGTCAATGGAACGTCAACGGTTTTTGGTCTGGTATGTAGTAAGTCCATTGGGATGCCATTTGCTCACTGGTATCCATAATCAACATATTGGCAGCTTCGATGAGCAAAAGAGACAGCGACATGGTTCCATCCCCAGTCTGAAAATGAGCATCAACAGAGCGTCCACAATTTTGGGTGTTGCATCTTGTATAATCCAAGGGCTGTGATACAGCATTTACACATAATCGAAGTATTGGCAGCCTTTATAGGTACTATTGTGTGTGTTGATACTGCTACACCTCTAAATGAGCGTCAACAGAGCGTCAACAGATTGTCAACAAAGCATCAACACAGCGTGAACAGATTGTCAACAGAGTGTCGACGATTGTGGGTGGTGGATCATGTAAAATGCAAGCGCTCTGCTATGGCAAGTACCCATGATTAACGGATTGGCATCCGTTCTGAGGAAAAGCGATCGCGACATGGTCACTTCCCAAGTCTGAAAATTAGTGTCAACAGAGCGTCAACGGTTTTGTGGGTTGCATCTTGTGTAATCCAAAGGCTGTGGTACGGCATTTATCCATAATCGAAGTATTGGCAGCCTTTACAGGCAATATCGTGTGTGTTGATACTGCTACACCACCAAATGAGAGTCAACCAAGCGTCAACAGACCGTCAATAGAGCATCAACACCGCGTCAACAGAGTGTCAGCTGAGTGTCAATGATTTTGGGTATTGAATCTTGTATAATCCAAGGGCTCTGCTACCGCAGATATCCATAATCATCGTATTGGCAGCTGTTCTGAGCAACAGTGATCGCGACATGGTCCCATCCCCAGTCTGAAAATGAGCGTAAACAGAGCGTCAACAATTTTGTGTGTTGCACCTTGTATAACCCAAGGGCTGTGCTACGACATTTATGCATAATCAAAGTATTCACAGCCTTTATAGGCAATATCGTGTGTGTCAATACCGTTGCACATCAAAATGACCGTCAACAGAGCCTCAACAGCGCGTCAACAGAGCATCAACAGAGCATCAACAGAGCATCAACACAGTGTCAACGCATTTGGGTGTTGCATCATATATATTCCAAGGGCTCTGCTACGCCATATGTCCATAAACAACGTATTGGCAGCCATTCTGTGCAAATGCGATCGTATCATGTTCACAGCACCTGTCTGAACATCATCGTCAACAAAGCGTCAACGATTTTGTGTGTTGCATCTTGTATAATCCAAGGGCTATGCTACGGCATTGATCCATAATCGAAGTATGGGCTGACTTTATAGGGAATATTGCGTTTGTCGATACCGTTACACCTCAAAATGAGCGTCAACAGAGCGTCAACACAGCATCAACAGAGCATCAACAGAGCATCAACACAGTGTCAACTGAGTGTCAACAGAGTGTCAACGCTTTTGGGTGTTGCATCATGTATATTCGGAGGGCTCTGCTGAGGCATATGTGCATAATCAACGAATTGCCAGCCGTTCAGTGCCAATGCGATCGTGACATGGTCACAGCACCTGTCTGACAATGAGCGTCAACAGAGCGTCAACGATTTTGTGTGTTGCATCTTGCATAATCCAAGGGCTGTGCTATGGCATTGACCCATAATCGAAGTATTGGCAGCCTTTATTGGCAATATGGTCTGTGTCAATGCCACTACACCTCAAGCATCAATGGAGCCTCCACAATGTTTGGTGTTGTAAATAAGGTAATTGGTAAGTGATTTGCTCGCTGCTATCCATAACCAATGCATTGCCATCCACTATGTGCCAAAGAGCGAGTGACACGGTCATGGTGCCATTCTGAGAATATCTGTCAACTCAGGATCAACTGAGGGTCATCAATTTTGGGTGATGCAGATTGGGTAATGAAGGCATCAAATGGACATTTGAGCTTATAATTGAACTATTGACCTCCTCCCTGGCCAAAAATACAAATCATTGAAAGAAAAACATGAATTAAAATATTGTCGATCTCGCAACATGCAAAACATGCAAACAGTGATTGCTGGATGTCAAATGATTGATTTTCATTGAGTACTATAATGGAATAGTAAAGGCAAGCATGTTATATGAATTTACAGATGGACCCGCTGTACAACCCGCTGAGAACACGCCCAATTCAGACGGGTAGGGAGATGTCGATGGAACTGTACCCGAATTCACAGTTCGGGTTTATTGACAATCCCAACCGCCAATCTGGCTCCGGTTTAGTTCCAATCCTTGCCTGGACTCGAAGTGACGGTCCAGACCAGTCGCTAACACTACATTTCAGTGAGAGGTGATTCGGGGGAGTATCACGGGCAAAGCAATGCTAAGGGGGGATAATGAAATGCTCAGCGTACGCTGGCTGCAGCATCAACCATCTCATGCTTTTGATAATGTCATTCCATCTCATATGCTCGAGAGTGTGTAGTTCCCACTCCCCAAGAGCCTTATCATGTGGCATGCTAGCCACAAGCTTCTGGACGCCATCCCTGTTTTTGAAGCTTGGGAAATGCAGAGCGGTGTTTTCTTCCTTCAGCACATTGTCATAGTACCTCTTCATGCCCTATTTCTTGATCCCACACTGGATATATGTATACTCTTCACGTGTCGCAAACAGATTGTAAGGATTGTTTTGTAGGTTCACCTCAAGGCAGCCCTGAGCGTCGTGTTCCCATGGCTCAGCGATGCAATCGATCAGGTGAGCGCCAGCGCCGGGGCATATTTCAGTCCGCGGAAGAGGTAGTTGTGGTTGAGACTCCGTGTCTGCAATGTTTCCGACATGTTCGAAGTAGAGAAACCCGTCCAAGTCTTGGACTGGATCTATCTTAGCATGCAATTCACAACGATGAGCAGGTTCAACGCGTCGGGGCGCGCTCCGAATAGTCAGACCATTCATGCGTGCAATGTGAAGGTGTTCATGATGGTGGAATTTGATATGTTTCAGTCACCAGCTGTGTGAGGTGAACTTCTTTCACCATGAAAATTTGGTGCAACGGAACGCGGTCTTCTCTGTCATTGTCAAGACATGCGAGGAGTGGAGTATACACAGTAGAAAGAGACAAAAGTTGGTGCTGGGCCTGAGCAGCCTCGTGTGTAAGCTCAAGATACTTTCAGCTAACTTATTGAGCCTTAACTCAATCACAAGGAGGTTCCTTACACACCAGGAGTTGCAAAAACGCTGCATGCGTGAAGTCCAATAATACTAGGAACAAAATACAATCAATAAAACAAAACGAATACAAAACCTACAAATAAAATAAACCTGAAGCGATCCAAAAATCTCAGGACAAGTGAAATAATTAACGCCTGAGATAAATAGATTACAACAATGCAAAGGAACAAGACAAGAACCTGACCCTAACTCGAACGCAACAACCATCACCTGCTCTGCAATGCCAGGACTAGTTAACTCCCCGGCTACCGAACTGTCCAGGCGTGCTTGAAGGAGAGTATTTTCGGGGAGAGGGATATATCAGGGAGCGGGACATCGGGGGGAGGCACATCGGAGAGACTGTCACCACCTGCAGATTCAATCAGCACCGGCTGATCCACATCCCCATCGGAGGTGTTTCCGCCTGACTCAGCTTCTCGCACAGTTGGCACTGCTGGGCGGGGTTTTTGCATCATCCCAAGCCCCAAATGCTGGAACCGACTGAGGGCATGAGTCTCCGGAGTTCGTGGCCTTGGGCAAGGGTCCGGTGTTAGTGGCCGTGTGGCAGGTGCCGGATGTTGTGGCCGTGCGGTATGGTCGCGTATCTCCTGGCCTTGCTCATGTAGCACGATTGGCACATCGTCTACCATGATATCTACATAGTCATAGGATGTATTTACCATCACTCCCTTGCCAATTGTCCGAGGTTCTTTGCAATCATCCTCATCCTTATTCTCCTCCTGCTCCTTGTCCTTCGCATCTTCCTTCTTTTCATCTTCCTCCTCTTCAGCTTCCTCCTCTCCATTGTCACCGTCCCTTGCCATATGCACATCGCTGTCTGAATCGACGCAGTCCGGTGCGTCCACAGCATCCTCCATATGCATATCCACATCAGAATCAAGTTCGGAGTCATAGTTGCCGTCTGACTCGGTTGAGGCAGTATCATCCTCTGAGGAAATTGACATCACGGGCGATGCTTCCGGCTCTAAATATAGCCGCTCTAGTTTGCCCTCTGAGTCCGCGTCTGCCTAATTCAGTTTAACAATACCTTTCCCTTTACCGTTTACCTTCCCCTTCTCCTTCCCTTTCCCCTTTCTATCCTTTGTTCCCTTCCCTGTCCTGGTCCCTGTGTCACCACCCTGCGTGTCCTGCTCACCCTCGCCGTCATCATTGTCACTGTCACCGCCAGGACGGCTCCGTCCACTGCCCGGCGCTGCGGGATGCCCCCACTCCTCATCATCATCATCCTTTTCGATTCCCTCATCCCACTTCAGTTGTGTAAGAGCCGGCAAGTCGGCTCGCTTGAACTGCCGGCAGCTTGGCGGCTCAATCTTTGCACTGTGATCATTGCTACTGTACCAACAGAAACGCTCACAGGTGGGTTTAACCTTTCCCAAGCTGGTTGTTTGGGGATTGGTGCAATCGACTTGATCCTTAAAGGCACGGGGATTGTCTCACCTCCAATTTTTCATTTGGTCATGTGTATTGTCAAACATTTGCCCCATAGATGAGCGGGAAACTGCTGACCACTCCCGAAAAGGTGAACTCCTGCTCATGTGGTGTGGCCATTTCAGCTGGAATTGTGAACAGTAGCGTATCGTGACTGTATCAAGAAAGATTCTATCATAAAAGAGGTCCCAGGCTGTCTCATCCTTCATGTCGCAAACATTGCATATCCGTATGAGACCATGGAAGTGTTCCAAGATGACTCCGTTTATATGGTCCCGATGCAATGACAACTGTGGATTTATAACTGATGTCGGCATTTTTGCCCTGGCAGTTGCTTTCCCCTTTCCTTTGCGGCAGCCCTTTGGTGCCATCGCTGCGAGTTGAAAAAGATTCTACATCGGAGGCATCAACATTATGATAAAGTTGAACCTAGCGAAAGGAAGCGCAGAGTGAACTTTCAAAGTTGTGTAGGTTATCTGGTGTGTTTTGGAACGAGAGGGGTTGTCTTGTGCAAGTCACGTGATGTCGAAATAGTTCAGGATTCTGCCGGTGTGTTCAATACTGGAGATAAAGATAGTGGAGGTGGGGGCGGGAAGAACGGATATATATACTCGAGTTCCTGCGATTTGATTCACATTCTGCATTTTGTTGATTAATGAACACAAAACGGCCAAGCCCTCATGTTGCACAACCACCAAGCACCTCATGAATGAAGAGCCTCGAGACATGATTCAGTACTTGTGGTGAGGACAGTTTGCAATGCCGGGCGTTGCATTGGCGTCTCATACCAATTTTACTGCTCAGACCTCGTGCATCTTGGAGCAAACTGAGCACTTCTCAAGTTGTCCCAACTGTGCAACCATCCAATACGGCTACAAACGCCTAGCGGTTAAAATAGCAGACGCAACAGATGTCATAGGATAGAGAATTCGTGATTTTTCCATCAGCAAAGAAATATTCCGTCCGCGCGGATCGGCTCCGGGAGAGTGGACGCGCAGCATCAGAGCCGTCAGAGACACCGCGGTGGCGGATGATTCCGCGTCCGGCGTCAATGCAACGTGTCGCGTTGAATATCATCCACCGATCACTGTTTCACTGTCTCTTCGCATTCTGTCGGTCTCCAAATTTAAGTGATCACTCCGGCGTTGTGGCCAACTGTGACAGTACGTCGGACTGGGTTCAGTGGTGACTTCCTTACATTGGGATTGCAATGCAATTGGTGACACTGAGAATATCTCTCCTCGCCTTCCTTCTACCTGGGCGCAAAATGCAATTCTCTCTTTAATCATTATACACATCATTCCAAGTCGCCAGATCCATGTGGCAATTGACAAACCATCGCTCGTTTCGTCCATCACCTGTCTTACTACTAGTAGCTATCTCTGGAATTACGTGTGCACAGCCGACAGCATTTGCCACGCTGAAAACTTGCAAAGCAACTGGTGCCGGTGCTGTTCTCACCTATACAAATTTCGAGACCGGATCCAAGTTACCCGAGCTTTCAGGTATAGTGGTGAGCGCCAGGGCTCACCAGTAGTCAACGAGAGCTCCATCCTCATTGTGGAGGTTGATATTGAATAGTCGTTGCAGTTGCCACGGGAGATGACTATTCAGTGCTCCATACCACCTCCCCGAGCGTTGCTTTACCCACGCCCAGTCATTCGGTTGATCCCCTCTAGGCACGCGCTGGCTTCCTGTGCATGAACAAATCTGAGATATGTGTTCACCATCCAAACCATCAACTTGAACCGTAATACAATGGTAAATACAGAGCTCCCTTGCGTGTAGTTGTTTAACTGATATATAGATCTTGTTATGACTCTTATGCTTGATCAACTCCTGTTTGCTGCTGTATATTGCCACGCCATATGTTGCCTCTTGTGTAGTGTCGAGTAATGCTCTGAATTCTTCGATCATAGCGTCAGGATGGTTTCGATCCCTGCTGTTTTGGGATCCGATGAATTCTGGCTTCGCATATGACTGGGGGCTGAGGGGGGCAGCCAGATCAGTACCGGAAGAGAGGACATTGGATGGGCAGCGCTGTACTCCCGACCCTGATCGAGGCCTTGGAGATTGAACTATCTGTTTTAGAAGCAGAGGATGCGACGCTGAAAGGTGATTACTTGAGGCAGGTAGTTGAGAGTGTGATTGGAGGCGTTCCAACTGTCCTTGAGGTTGGTTTTATGTTCTTGTTCAAGGCTCTCGGCAGACTAATGTTGCCAGGCTCCGTAGTGACAAAGCTGTTCGACCCAATGAGACGTCAAGTTGATCTTCAGAAAGTTGTAGTCAGCATCTAACTCCTTGGAAACAGCTCTCTTGAGGCTGATATAATCCCGAGAGGCGTTCATTTCGCGCCGCGTCTTAGACGGCGTCTGATCCTCAGCATTTGTTTCCTTGTCCACCTTTCGCATCTTCACAAGATCCGTTCTCAGGGCATTGGCTTTGGCCTTCCCCTCTTTACTGTCTCGCCTGAGTAAGAAAATATCTTTGAAAGTGTGAAAACGACGCAAGGTGTCCTCCATGTAGCTCAATGATGCATCATCGTGAGATGTATATCAAGCATACATATAGAATTCTAACAATGCCCTCGTGCACTCAATTGGGCGAATGAATATGGGACTCTGAGCAGGGCTTTCGCCTTGTAGCGACTGGGTTACAACTCCAAGCAGGTACCGACTCATTTCCTTCATCTCCTTCCCATTCCATTGAGAAACTTCTTCATATTACTTATGTTTTGGTGTGAGGTCGTGGTAAGCAGGTACGGATAACCAGATTGCATTGTACTTGTCGAGCTGTTTGTGCGTCTTCATGAAGCGGAAAATCCACTTCTGGAGGTGTTCAAGTATGCCAATTTGAATTGTACGGAGGAGGCCGGGCTTAGGGAGGACGCTTAGGATCCAGGGAATATGTCGAAACATGTTGAATCGTCGGTTAACATTGCACAACAAGTGTTAGGCAGTGGCTGCCTTGGGATTGGCATTGCTGAGCATTCGATATAGGTTGTGATCTCACCGGGGGTGTTGCTTGTCAGGAGGCACATTATCTCCAAGTTATTCCTTTGGAAACTCGCACCCAAAACAGACATGCAGTTCGGGATGATGATGTTCACTATACTCCTGGCAATCTGCAAGCCATGCTGCTACATCCCATTTGCAACGCCTGAAGGTGCCATTTGCAAAGAGAACGTTGTGATACTCGCTTCCGCCGCCGGAATTGTGCTTAAAGATGCACAGGTGGAGTAAGCGCCGGAGTACGTCATTCAGCACCACTCGGTTTGTTTGGCGCTGCCAATCCAGCCGCATCTGAGACATATTGCCCTTCTTGATTGGAATTAGCAGGAGAACGACCATCACGACGCTGTGCGTTGAGGGCATCTGGCGGATCTTCGAAGACAGATTGCCAATTGTCATATATACAGGCCACTCAATCTTGTCGCCAGCAAAATCCGTGAGATGTGTTACCTCGGACATGAAGATCAAGGGGTCTATTGTATCCCACACACTGAGTGTTGCCTAGATGTCGATTAACAAGTTATTATCTTGGAGTATCTCTCCTTCCCTGTGTCTCCCACCACCAGTCCACAGTGTGCATTTATGTATACAGGCGTTTCAGTGGCGTATGGCTGTAAAAGCAATGATGAGGGGCGCAATTATGATGCTCGGCGGACGCTGGCTACCACATCAACCATCTCATGATTTCAAAGATGTCTTGACTCCAGGATTTGATAGGGCGTTGGTGATTTTCATTCCATCTCATATCCTCGAGAGTGTCTGGTTCCCACTCCCTGAGAGCCAGATCAAATTGCATGCTAACCACGAGCTTCTGGATGCCATCCTGGTTTTTGAAGCTTGGGCAATGGAGAGTGGTGTACTCTTCCTTCAGCATGTTGTTATAGTACGTCTTCATGCCCTGCTTCTTGATCACACACTGGATATAGTTGTACTCTTCATGCGTCGCAAACGGGTAGTAGGGATTGTGCTTTAGGTTAGTCTCAAGGAAACCCAGAGCGTCATGTTCACATGGCTTATCAATGTGATTGCTCAGCGGAGCACCTGCACCAGGGTACGTTTCCGTCTGCTGTGCAGGATGTGGAGCTGTTAGAGACTCCGATTCTGCGATGATTTCAACTTCTCCGAGGTAGGGAAACGTGTCTACGTCTCCGACTGAATCTTTGTTGGCGTTGAATTCACGAAGCCAAGCTGGTTCAACCCGTCGGGCCGTATTGCAAACTGTCAGATTCTTCGCAACTTCAAGATGTTCAGCATGGTGTAATTTGATATATTTAAGTCGCCAGCTGTCTGAGGTGAACCTCTTTCAGCTTGAAAATTTGGGGCAACAGAATGGGGTCTTTCCTGGCATTGTCGACAACACGGGAGGAGTGGAGTATTCACTGTAGAAAGGGATCAAATTGGGGTCGGTTCTGAGCACTCTGGTGCGGGTATAAGCTTATAATCCTTGAGAGATTTATTGAGCTTCAACAACATCACGCCAGGAGTTGCAAAAATACTGCATGCACGATTTCCCATAATAAGGTGAATAAATAAAAAATAAACCCTGACCCATCCAAAAATCTCGCAACGCATGTAATAATCAATGCATGAGAAAAATCGATTAGAACAAAGGAAAAGTACATGCCCACAACCCTAACCCAAACGAACAAAATACCTCCACGAGTGCCTTAATCAGTGCCAGAGATGAATAGATCACTGCAATGGAAAGTTAGAAGACAAGAACCCAACACTAACCCAAAAGCATGCCTCCTCTGCAAAGCGGGTACTGGGTCAGTCCTCGCATACCGATCCATCCGGGCTCGCGTCGGGGAGAGGGCCAACAGGGAGAGGGACATCGGGCAGAGGGAAATCGGGGAGTGGGAAATCCGGCAGAGGTACATCCGGGAGAAGGCCATCAGGGATACTGTCGCCACCGGCGGATTCGGCGAGTAGCAGCTATTCCACATTGACATCCGAGGTGTTTCCGGCTGCCATATATTCTCGCAGAGTTGGCGCCACTTGGCATGGTTTTTGCGGAGTCCCAAGCCCCAAAAACTCCAGCAAACTGAGAGTATGAGATTACAGAGTTCGTAGTTGTGGGGGAGGCGCCTGGGTTTGTGGCTGTGGGGCAGGCGCCAGAAGTTGTCGCCGTGGGGTGGGATCACGCATCTCCTGGCTATGTTCAGGTAGCACGGTGGGCTCATCGTCTACCATGGTATCAGCATCGTCAGCCGATGTATTTAACATCTCTCCCTGGCCAATTGTGCAGGGTTCTTTGCCATTATCCTCATCCTCCTCCTCATTCTCATCCACCACCTCCACCTCCTTCTCATCTTCCTCCTCTTCATCTTCCTCATCTTCACCATCCCTTTCCATATCCACATCGCCGTCTATATCAATGCTGTCCGGTGCGTCCATATCATCCTCCATTCGCATATCCACATCAGAACCATGTGCTGAGTCATATCCGCTGCCCGACTCGGTAGAGTCGGTAACATCATCTGAGGAGATCCACACGGCAGGAGATGCTTCCGGCTCTAAATGTACTCGCTCTGGTTAGCCCTCCGTGTCGAAATCTGCCTCTGCCATTTCCTTCTGCAACTGCAACGCAATGGCATGAGAGATATCATCTCCCCCTGGGGTGTGCTTAACAATACCTTTCCCTCTACCATTTCCCTTCCACTTCCCCTTACCTTTCCCCTTCCGGGCCTTAGTTGCCTGCCCTGTCCCCTTCCCATCCTTTGTGCCCTTCCCTATCCCGGTTTCTTTCTCACTGCCCTGTGCGTCCTCTACACTCTCGTTGTCGTCATTGTCATTCCCATCGCCAGGATGGCTCATTCCACCAATCGGTGCACCGGGATCCTCCTAGTTGTCATCATCATCAACCTCGTCGATTCTCTCATTCCAATTCAGTTGTTCAATGGCCAGGACGTCGCCTGTCTTGTACTGCAGACAGCTTGGTGGTCCAATCTTTGCTCTAAAATGATCACAACCGTACCAAGAGAAACGTTCACTGGTGCGTTAAACCTTTCCGGAGGTGGTTCACTGCGGATTGGAGCAAAAGACTTGATCCCCGAAGGCACGGGGATTGTTCCACCTCCAAATGTTCCTTGGGTCGAGGGTTTAGTGAAACATTTGCCCCCTATATGAGCGGAAGGCAGCCCACTAATCCCGAAAAGGCGAACTCCTGCTCCCGCAGTGTGGCCACATCAGCTGGAATTGTCAATAGTGGTGAGTCGTGACTGTATCAAGCAAGATTATATCAAAAAAGAGGTCCCATGCCCTCTCATCCGCGAGGCCGTAACCATTGTATATCAGTATGAGGCCATGGATGTATTCCAAGATGAATCCCTTTATACGGTCCTCATCCAACATCAGGTGTCCATTTCTTACCTATGTCAGCATCGTTTCCCTCGCCTTCCCTTTTCCTTTGCTGCTGCCCATTGGTGCCATCGCTGTGAGTTGACAATGAATCTACATCCAAAACGTTAGCATTATGATAAAGTCGTATCAGAAGGAAGCCGAGATGGAAAGTTCAAAGTTGTGTAGGTTATTGGGTGTGTTTTGGAACGAGAGGCGTTGTATTGTGCAAGTCGTGTGATGTTGAGATCTAGACGCTGTCAGTGTGCAAAATACGGTAGGCAAAGAGATAGCAAGTGAAGGTGGCAAGAATGGATATATATACTCGAATTCCGGCGATTGCTCGGTTCAAGGTTCAACGGGTGAGTTTTTTTGGTTAACAAACACAAAACGGCCCAGCCTTCGTCTTGCAGAACCACCAGGCACCTCATTAATGGCAAGCTTCGAGACGATAGTTAGTACTCGCCCGGCGGGTAATTTACCACACCTGTCATTGCATTTGCATCATACATCATGTTTACCGCTCAGACCTCTTGCATCTCTGAGCAAACTGAGTAGTTCTCAAGTTGTCCCAACAGTGCAACCATCCAACATGGCTACCAACAACTAGCAGGGGAAAAACAACCCGCAACTGATGTCCTACGATAGACAATACGTCAATGTTCGCTCTGCGATGCTTGTAGCTTTGGCAAACATGGATTTCCACCAGGAAGCTGAAGATATACAAAATCGATTGTTCGAAGTATTGTGCCAATAACAAGCGCACTACCATTATAATCGCACCAAGATGGCATAAACATCCTTCAGGCGGTGCAAATAGACTTTCAGACGTTGCTGTATCAGTGAATGTCAATGCTGAGTCTAATCAGAGTGTAATCTGAGTTTACTCTTAATGTAGTTAACTCCATAATTGAATGCTTTTCAAGCAATCTTGTCACTGAGTATTGTTAGGGTTTAGAGTCCAGCGCGTTCCACACTGCGCCTCCCTGTTTTTCGAATCTCTCCATGGTCGCTCAAATAGGAGTCTACCATGCTTGCTGTTGCATATGCATGCACAGGCATTTATTACTACTCACTTCAGGTCGAACAGCTATATTCGACTATGCATTCCCAAAGCTCTCACCCTGACACGACTCCGGTAGTACCAAATGTTCGAATTCTTGCTAATTGTCAGAATCAACAAAACCGTGGGCTTTCAGGGAATTCTCAACTTCTGCCAGCGATGAACTGCGTTTCCGTACCGCTTGGCGAGAGGGATGCCTCTCACGGAGGGAGTTCCATACCCTCTACAATACAAGGTCAGAACTTCACTCCCTCATCTTCGCTGAAAAACTCTTGCATTGCAGATATCAATCAACGAGTGACTTCCACCCCGGCTCGTAAACAGGGAGGGTCAATAGATACTCCAACCAGCACGCCGGGCACTAGCAGTCGTAGGACACCACCACCCGGAGGAACCCTGACATGTTGCGTTTTATCCAGCCCCGCGTCTGGCATTGTTATCACTCCCACTTTGATCCGAGGTCTTCAAAACCTGCCTACCCCATGCCTAATCCAGAAGCCAGCACTATCAATACAAATCCACTCCGAATGCAAACAACTTAACAGAATCAGAGACTGAGGCAGTGGCAATTGGAACCACAGGCGGTGGCTCCACCTCGATCCATGGTCTTCGGCACTCACAGGATCCATTGATTGGGGCACGCAGACATGACCCGTCTTGTATTTGCAACGGGCAGACTTCTGGAGCACTACTTGTGGTACAGACTGCCGTGTGTAAGTGCTAGTGACTTGGAGACAGTAAGTTATGCAACGTGATGCGTTTCGAAAGCATTCGCTGCAGCCCCACACTGGCAGATAATTGAGACGTACTGGAACACCGCTATGCATCAAAACAACACTTCGTCCATAGCATTTGAGGCACGCACAAAGGAGATCTTGAAAGAAGTATGCTGAAGCAATGCCCCACATCGAATGTTATACACTCAAAACAGCGCTAGGTTCGAGCACAAGTCGATAAGGTTAAAATCCATTTCATTCAATCAGCCAGGGACAACATAGCACAGCTTTATGATCTCCACCACTTTGAATCCGCCGGAGAGCGTTTGGAATTGATTGATTGCCGTCTGGCAGAGAATGAATATCTGCTTCCTGTCGGACAGCGTGTGGGAGGGGGTGTACCTGGCTCAAATCCAACGCAGTGAGAGTCGAAAGCTGCTAGCGAATGCCCAGCGTCCATTTTACTTGCTTGCGGAAACAATCCGGCGGTATGTCTACATCATATTGTATCATTGGGCGAATAACCGCAGCAAGTATGTTGATGCATGTTATATTTCCATGATTAACGACAAGGACGGTCATATACCCTCGCCACTGATCATGTCTACCTGCAAAGTGTTGCTCCATGCTCACCTAGAGTGGGACAAGAACAAAGGTGTTCATCCGGAAGCTTCCAAGTCATGGCTGAAAGCGGACAGACCTGATGACTCAAACTACTTTAATTTTAAGAATGTCGGAGGTAAGAATGAATCCAGCTGCGCTGCAATGGGTCACAAGTTGGTAATCTTGCCTGGCATTGCAGAAAGGTATACATTCTTGATGAATTCCTGGAACACACTACCGGACAGCTATCAACAGAGAGTGTATAAAGAAACTCTTGGTACAGCCGAGCATCAGATCCGACAGGCGGAGAACCCAATGCCTGCCGTGGTCATCCGCGTGGAAGCAGCGGGTGTTCACAATGGTAGTCTTCCCATGTATTCGACCTCTCAAGTGGCGCTTGAGGAGCCTGAGATCGGAAGAACTGACCCAAACATCCTGATAGACAACAATTGAACTGATGATATACGGCATTTCGGGATGCTAGGGGGCAATAGCGATTTCGAAGATGAAGGTGACGAAAGGAACAGGTGTGATGTCATCCCCACAGCCAGGCAGCGATGATGGCCCACAACTGAACTCGAGAGGTTTGACCTGGGAACCAGTGATGTAAACTGGAATGAAGGCGAGGATCGCGACAATGCGGATGCGGATGCGGATCAGGAGGCAGAAGCATCGCAGGCTGATGATGGATCAACGCAGATTGTGGAGGACTGACCTGGGAATCAGTGATGTCGACGGGAGTGAGTGCGAGGATGGCGATGATATGGATACGGATGCGGAGGAAGAAGCATCACAAGCCGATGCTGGATCAATGCAGAATGTGGAGGACTGAGGGCATTGTACTAGGGAGTGTGAAGATTGGACAGTAAATTTCAGACATGTATAATACATTAATGGCGAAGCAAATGCAACGGCAAGCGATGAATCCGATCTGAACACTATTGCAATAAGTGACAAAATCTTAAAGCTAAACATAAATGAGAGTCGGGTATGTGGCTATCGGCCGAAGAAAGGCATAAAAATCGCCAGGCTTTGGGTAAACGGCTACAGGATAACTGCAGCCCCTGCGAAGAGTCTTACACATGTGTTGTTCTGATAGTGTGAATACCAGGAGCATAGTAATGAAGGTAAGTGTACAACGCGAACCGTCGCCTGGGTAACGGGAGGCGAGTAATTCTCCATCAGAGGGTACGAGGTTCGGGCAGAGCTGCCAGAGCCATCCAGAACACCTGTGGATTTCTGACGGAAACCAGAGTTGTTCCTCATGTTGCTTTGCGATGCTCTTAGCTTAACCACAGGGGGAATTCCACCGGGAACCTGATGATACACACAATCGATGGTTCGAAGTCTTGGGGCAAGAATGAGTACAATACGATGATATTCATGGCAAGAAGGCATAACCATCCTTCAAGTGGTCCAAATAGACCTTCAGATGTTGCTGTAACAATGAATATCAATGCTGAGTTTATCCTGAGTTTAATCTGATGCCAGTTAACCCCATAATTAGATGCTTTTGAAGGGATCGAGTCCCTGAGTATTGTCACCGTTTAGAGTCTAGCGCAGTCAACACGGTGCCTTCCTTTTTCGTTGAATCCCTCCAGGGTCGCACAAATTGAGGTCTACCTCGCCTGCCATTGCATAGGCATGCAGCGGATATCATTCCAACAGTCTTAACGTAGAACATCCATATTGTATGATGCATTCGTACAGCCCTCACCCTGTCCCGTCTCCGGTCGCAAGATTTGTTCGAAGTCTTGCTAATTGTCAGAATCGTCAAAAGAGTAGGCCTTCGGGTAGTTCTCATCTTCCCACTGGTAAGAGACACGTTTCCGTACCGGCTGGAAAGAGGGATTCCTCTCAAGGAGAGAGTGCCGTAGCCTGTACAATCCCAGGTCAGAATTCCACCCCCTCATCTTCGCTGAGCAATTTTCGCATTCCGGATATCACTCAATGCGTCAATTCCACCCCATTCGCTACCCCGCAACGGCCAACAATGACTCCAAACTCAACGTCGGGTTGAATCAGTCGTAACACACCAGCACAGAGCGGAATCACAATAACTGATTCAAGGCGTCGCGTTGTATCCAGCCCCACATCCGCTTTTGCTAGCACTCCCACTCCTCTCAGCGGTCTTCAAAGGCTGCCTACCCTAATGCCTAATCCAGATGCCCGCGTGGTCATTACAAATCCACTGAGAACATGAGTTACAGAAAGGAATCAGAGACAGAGGAAGTGGCAATTGCAACTGCAGGCGGTGTCTACACCTCGATCAGAGGTCACCGGCAGAAGCAGCATCCATCAATTTGTTCACTCCAACGTAACGCATCTTGTATTTGCAACGGGCAGGATCCTGGAGCTCACCATGTGGAACAGACGGCAATGATTCCACCAGTCCAGCAATTGACCAGTCCGGAACAGGTCCGTCCAAGTCCAGTCCAATCCAGTCCGAGAAATTTTTGGACCAGGCTCGGACCAATCCCCAATTGTTTGGGACCTGGACTGAACGGGGCTGGACTGTTTTGGACCAGTCCATTCGGCCGGAATACGCTGGGAGTTACTGATATACTTGGTCAACATATAGACTCATACATGTAGACTCATCTTGCCATTTGCAAGTCACCATTCACGTCTCACCCCTCACCACCTGCTACATGCCACTCACTGTTGAGATCAATTGAGTACAAATAGAGATATTGAATTGACTATCATACAAAAGTGATTGTCTAAGAGCAAAGAGAGAGAAAGACAGGCAAATATATATATGGGAAAGAAGAGGGCATACTGGGCGAAGCCGAGTATCACAACCGGAGACCCATCCCGAGCATCACTGCCAGGGCTAGCCCTACTCATCAGCATGGGGGCTGGTGGCGACCCATGGGGGCCGCAAGCCACCGGCCTCATGCCCGCAGCTTTGGGGCGAAAGCCACACAAGCCATCGGGCCAAATCCCGTGCCAACACTCACCAGTCACCACTGTAATCTTCTGAGTCACTGAATAGACTCATAAACAATAGCTCACTTGCCAGCGCCAGTCACCACTGTAATCTTCTCAGTCCCTGAATAGACTCATAAACAATAGCTAACTTGCCATCGCCAGTCACCAGTCTCCACCACTTACCACTTGCCATTCCGAATTTCACTGCCTCATCTTGTTGACCAAAGATTTGGCCTGAAAGGCCTACCATTTTCTACAAGGGCATCGAAGCTGCTGCAATGCACTGGAGAGTGGTTACTCATGATCTGAGTCGCCAAGCAGACTCATACAAGATGAGTCACTCACCACCGACATAGCCATTGTCCATTTGTAATGCATCTTTGCAATGGTTTCTCCATAGAACCTTAGTTTTCCTTGTGTATATCAAGCATGGATCTCTCCTGCAGTGAGAGAGAATAGACAGACAGATTAGATCTTCTCCTGCAACTGTCCATATCATCTCAACTCATCGCTGTGGGACCCTCAGATTCACACTGCATATATAGCATAGTCTCTACCCAGAAGCTGTAACGGGTGGGTTCATTGTGATTGCTCTCAGCGGGTTGTTGTGAAGTGAGATTGTATCTGGGTTCGGGTTGCAGTGATTACTGTATCACTGTTTTAGTTTTTGATCAACTTTGAAATTGATAAGGATTATCCCGTTTGGACTGGTCCAGACCAAGCCCGTCCAGTCCAAGGCTGCCAGTCTGGGGCCCAGTCCAGTACGACCTTCTGGTGAGACCGGACCGGACCAAGCCCTACCCCAGACCAGGTCCGTCCAGACTGGTGGAATCATTGACAGACGGCCAATTAGGAGTGCAAGGGACTTGGAGACGGTAAGTTGTGCAATGCGATGGGTTGCAACAGCATTAGCTGAAGCCGCACACAGATAGATAATTGAGACTTACTGGAACACCGCAATGCAGCAACACAACATTTGGTCCATAGCATTCATTGCACGCACAAAGGAGATTTTGAGAGAGGTATGTTGAAGCAATGGCCCACGCTGGGGATTGAACGCTCAAACTGGTACCAGGTTCACTGCAAAGTTGATAAGGGTATATCCCATTTCATTCAATCAGCAAGGGACAACATAGGAGAGGTTTATCATATCCACCGTTTTGACTTCGCCGCAGAGCGTTTGGAATTCATTGATTGCCTTCTGGTAGACAATAAGTATCTTTTTCCTATCGCAGAGTGTGTAGAAGGTGGTGTATGCGGTCCAAATCTAACGCAGATGGAGTCGCAAGCTGATAACCAATAGATAGGGTCCACTTTACCTCTTTGCAGAAGCAATCCCAGGGTATAGCTACATCAAATTTTATCATCGGGCGAATATCCATGGTAAGTATGCTGAGGGATTTTATAATTCCATAATTGGTGACAAGGACGGTCAAATACCCTTGCCACAGATCTTGTGTACCTGCACCGCGTTGCCCCAAGCTCTCCTGGAGTGGCAGAAGCATAAAGGCGTTCATCTGAAAGCTTCCAAGACAAAGTTGACAGCAGACAGACCTGATCGCTCAAACTACTTCAATCTCAAGATTGACGGGGGTAAAAACGCATCCTGCTGCATTGCAATGGGTCGCAAGTTGTTAACCTCGCCAGACATTGCAGTCAAATATACATTCTTGATGAATACCTGGAACACACTACTGGAGAGCTACCAACAGCGGGTGTATAACAACACTCTTGCTACAGCCAAGCATCAGATGCAACACGCTGAGAACCCAACTCCTGCCGTGGTACTCAGAGTGGAAGCAGCACGTGTTGACAATGCTATTCTTCTTGATTATTTGGCTGCCGATGTGGCGCTTGAGGAGCCTGAGACCAGAAGCACTGACCTAAACATCCGGATGGACAACAGTTACAGGGATGACGAACTTCATTTCGGGATGCCGGGAGGGAGCGGCAATTACGAAGAAGAAGGTGATGAACGAGACCTGCGTGATGGCATCCCCCCCCAGAGCCAGCGACGATGCCCCGCGACTGAACTCGAGAGGTTTGACCATGGAAGTAGTGATTTCCATGGGTATGAGGCCGTCGATGGCAATGATGTGGATGCGGATAAAGAGGAAGAACCATCGCCAGCCGATGATGGATCAACGCAGATTGTGGAGTACTGAGGGCATGGTAGGTTTGACCTGGGAACCTGGGATGTCGACGGGTATTAGTGCGATCAGGGCGACGATGTGGATTTGGATGAGGAGCAATAATAATCCCAAGCCGACGATGGATCAATGCAGAAAGTAGAGGACTGAAGGCATAGTACTAGTGAGTGTGAAGATTAGACTGTATATTTCAGACATGTAAAATACGATAATGGCGAATGAATAGACGATAATCGCGAAGCATATGCAACCGGTAGCGAGGTATCTGAAGCGAATACTGTATTGCTATATGTGACACAATCTCAAAGCTGATTATATATGGGGTGAGTGCGCCATCTAATGTATAGCAATAGCACAGAGGTAAAATGTTGCTGTCGGCCGATGAAAGGCTTCAACATCCCCAGGCATTGTGCGAATGGCTACAGGATAAGTGCAGCCCCTGCAATGAGTGTAACACACATGTCATTCTGATGTTACGTATACCAGGTGCAGACGAATGGAGGTAAGTACGTAATGTGACGATTGTTAGCAATGGGTTGGGGTAACCCGGAAAAACAGTTCGGTTCAGTTTGCGAACCATCCAAAAACCCGATCTGCAGCGTGTTGGTGGGCCAAACCCGGACCCGTACCTGTCAACCCGCGGGTTTGCCGGATTTGCCTAGACCTGTAGATTCCAATTTCCGGTTCTGTGTTTCTGGTTTTTCTATTTATGGTCACATTTAGATACCCTACTGCTAATCACAAAATAATAATATTTACACACTATTGGCCTTTTCCGATGAATCAGCTGCCTTTATACCTAAAATCAAGAAAAACATGATCATTGCCCCATCCTGAACATGATAGTCAACGGCGCATCAATTATTTTTGGTCTTGCATCATGAGTAATCTAAACTGCGATTGGATGCAAACAATCATAAAGGATAGATTGGCCGTTTTCCAACTCAAAAGAGAAAGAGACATGCTTTCTGCCCCATTCTGAAAATGAGTGTCAACGGAGTGTGAACGATTTTTGGCCTTACAGGATGGTTAATCACAGCGCGAGATAGCCACAAATGTCTATATGTGGAGTTTTGACTGGTTTTATGGGCTAAAATGTTTAGAATCACTGAGTTGAAGCATTGAAAATGAATTAAGTTGTGATTGTCCGGGAGGCTGTGGCGGGGTGACCTCTTGCTTATCAGCCCAGAAAGGCTGCCCAAACCTTGTTCATAGATGTCTGCGATTATTTACCACCAAGATTACCCAAGATTCAAGACCTAAATTCATTGTCGCTCTGTTGACGCTCATTGTCAAGCTGGGGCAGGGAGAGTGTAGCATTCTCTTTTGCCTAAAAAGGCGGCCAATACAAAGATTATAGATAACAATGATTACTTGACATTTTATGGACCTGACTGACAGGACGAAAAATGGTTGACGCTCCGTTGATGCTCATTGTGCCACAGGCGTATCCGCATTATGGAACCATTTAGGTTGGCAGAGATTATCAAATACAGTGTTTTGACAGTCGTTTCATCATTTTCATGTATGTTTTCATTATCCCAACATTGTTCTTTAATTGTGTATATAAATATATCCTTGAAAATATACATTAAAGTCTCCCTTCCGTTCCTTTCAATCAATTCTCGTCCGCACCTTCAGATTCGCACAAAAGGCTGTTGTTGTCTTCAAAATCAATGTCAGCGGTATTTCCACGCAGCAGATGGTGTACGTAACAAATCTGGAATAAAATCTTTATCGCGCTCGCTATCCTTGGCAAATGCATTATGATTCTAAAATTGAGTCTTTGGAAGTGGAGAATGCATATACACACAGCTGGATGGCATACCTTCTATTGCAGAACTTTCTTTCCCTCAGCGTCACCTGGTGGCTTGGCGGCTTTCTGGGCGGTCATGGCCTTCCGGGCAGAGGTGCCGCCGGTTCTGGTGGAGGAGCGGCAGTTCCTTTCCGGCTCCAGCATGTCTGCGGATTGTTTCTGTATCATTTTGGCATGGAAGGCAGCCGGCCGTATGATTTTTGTAAACCATTGCCAGTTGTCTTTCCATCGCAGCCTTCACCTTCTGATGCCGAGGGAACTCAACTCCTCGCTTGTTCTCTTCTCGGACTTCGGCCCGAGGTTTCTCAATTAGCTGTTGCGTTTCCTCTCTGGCGCCCCGCGAAAACCCACCTTTGGCCATTTTCCCCATTTTCAAGGCAAGGCACATGTCAGACTGTTCCAGCTGTTCCTGACCTCCTTGCCTTGCCATAGTAGTAGACATGTTGAAAACCTACAAGTAATTAGTTCCTGCTTCTAAAAGGAAGATTCGGCTATTACCTCAACCATATACGACTTTGTAGCCTCCTCTAAAGTCTTTAAAGCCCATTTTGACCTCTCCTGGGGACTTGTATCGCGAAATTTGTCCGCGAAAATCCCAGAGCTGACGACATCATGATGCTCGATTTCGCGGACTTTAGCAATGAATGCCTTCTTGGACCATGCAGCTTTGACATCGCGGGCAGCGATTGATTGGTCCCGGAGCTCTCTACGTACACCAGCTGTACAGTATATTGTCAGTTGACCGCCTTCTATATCAATATGGAGCTACTTACCTCCGATTGCATGCGGCTGCCCATGATTACTGCGTCCGGTTTTACGTACGTTTTTTAAATGTGGGTCCCGGGTCACATTTTCCGTCGCTGCAATTGCGGCGGCGCAGTGTACTAACTGGTGCCTGCGTCGCAGCTGTGTCTCAGCCGAGGGCGCATTGGATGAAGCGCCTGTCGTGGGGCTCGATTCAGATTGAATCACCCCGGGCTGAGGTCTGTGTGGAGCCATGATTTGCTATTGTAGAAAAGGTGAGGAAAATGATAACGAAAAGTGGAAAGTCCTGAGGAATATATAGTAAGCTACCGGTCACAGGGAAATGAATGACTGTCAACTTGCACGTTCTACTCAAGATACATCCTGCTGCATATCGCTGCAAGTTGAAAGTGATTCCAACGGTCACGCAATTTGCGGTATGTTGGTATGATGATGTTTGTGTGTTTGTTTGCAGGGATACCTTGAAGTGAATGACAGCTGATATCTTGTGTTTGATAGATATATAAAGGAAATTCTTCGACGGAATGGTCGTCTGGTGATGTTTGTCTCAACACATAGCCGGGATCTTACATGAAACATACGCGAACTATCATGTCATAACGTACGATGAGTGTTCCCATTCCAACCGAAATGACGTTCAAAATGTAGATTTTGCTTTGATCTAGTTGATCAAACATTCGAACCTTGACATAAATGACTTAGCTTGCCTCCATGTGGTCCATATCTTGCAACATCCAACATCTCGCCCAACAAGGTAAAGACACGATACAATGGTAAATGCGGCGAAAATGAACTCTTTCCCACTTCCGGCGGGCAAATACGGCAAATCGACAAAGATGTCCACGCAACGAAGTTAAGAAACAAATGAGGGCAAGAGCGGCATGGTGGCAGAAAGGATCCGAGCATTGGGAGGATTGCGCAGCTTGCGATCTAAAACGAAACTTGCGGTGGAGAAAAGACAGGATATGAACTTTTTAAGCAATGAAGAGAGAGAGAAATGGATCGAGGATTGTGTGGAGAGAGAGACTGCTGTGGCACGAAAGCGAGTTCAAGACACAGAGACAGTGATTATGCAAGATATGACGACTGCTGCAAATGAGGGTGCGATAACTGGAAAGCCAGAAACAATGTTTGAACAGATGATTTTATATGATCGGAGACAGTCTGAGCGATGTTGCAAGTTCCGATGATGAGCAGGATGGAGAAGAAGAGAAAGATGATGAAGCAGATACAGAGCTCGGGAAGTTCAGTGATGATGATGTACCTGGCTGGGTGATGGGCACAATCAGTAAAACGGTACAGCACCGCATGGAGAGTGTTCGGCATCAGCAGATGAGATTTGACGAATTGACCCAACCGGGATGGGGGGATGCAGCCAATTACTTTCGTGAGAGAGATATCAAGTATGGAACTGCCGAATTGAACATTCCGGCGGTCGTCAAGCCCCAAAAAGACACGACTGCTGCCATACCATCCCCGACAACAGTTGGAGAGAATATTTCAACTCTTGTGATCGTCCGAGGACAATCGGAAATGCCGGCAGTGACATCTCGACCAGAAAGTATTCAAATGAGGCTGGGTTCTGAGAAACCACCGTCACATACATTCATACCGGTTCTTTCGCCTGGCACGGTAACCGATTCAATGCCGATTCAGGATGCAACATCTGTTGAACACGTAAGCTTTTACCCTTGCATGAAGCATCCCCAGTACAGTACCATATAGAAATCGGATACAGACTAAGATATGGTGAAGGCTCCCGCGTCGCCGCATGTATAGACAGCCAAATGGTTAGTTTTGATGATCTATCTTTCGGAAAAGCAATTTGTGTACCTACGTTTCTACTCATCAGCTTTTACCTGATTTCAGTGACCAAATTGTGAGACATGATATTTCATCAGAGTGTGTGCAAGGGTCGAACAGGCCATGCGAATGTTCTAGCCTCCAGATCTGGTTCATAGATGGCCAGCAAACATGGTATCGACTGGCCTATTACCGTTACATTAGAAAGCAAAGCTTAAAATTGAAACGAAATTTACTAACAAAATTTCATTCGGTGATGTCATGCAAGTCATAGGACGAGCGGTCAGTGCGCAGTATGAACCCGGATCAATGGCAGCCGTTATACAGCATTAGTTCATCCACCAAACTGCATAAATGTCCGTTCAGACCTGCTGCACACTGTCGAGATTTTGCAAATTGCATATGGTACGTCATGGATATCGATGAAAACAAGTTGGAAAAAGAAAGGTCCGGAGGTTGGGGTCTTGATGTCTAACATCAGTTGATGAATCTGTATGCCGTAACTTACCGGCTGAAAGCTACAAAATGCAACGGAACTACATCATTGTTCGGATTGATGACCTGGATTGTGGTTGCTCAGAAACTGAGAGGCCTCGATGCTTTGGACACAGATGATTCTACCAAGACATGGCGTACTGGCTGTCAATAATAACGGTATGACTTTCAGGCAAAATGATTGCTCACCGAATGACTGTTGGTGTGTCTCTAAGGTGAGCGTCAATGGAGTGCCAACAGAGGGTCAATGATTTTAGTTTGATCTTTTCGGCAATCTAAGGGTTCAATCGTCGAATCAATCCAAAGAGGAGTTGATGGCCGGCATGAGATGTAAAATGGCGAACCGACAAGCTCGTTGCACCATCCGAGAAATGAGCGTCAACGGAGAGTCACCGATTTCTGGTCTTGCATCCTGGATAATGACTAGGCTGCATGACAGCATTAAGCCATAATGGCAGTATTGGCTGCCGTTATGGGCAAAGGGGCCAAAAACCATATCGCTACCACCTCCTAAAAATGAGCCTCAACGCAGCGTCAACGATGTTTGGTCTTGCATCTTGGATAATGACTAGGCTGCGCGACAGCATTAAGCTATAATGGCAGTATTGGCCGCCTTTATGGGCAAAAGGGCCAACAACGATATCGCTACCACCTCCTACAAATGAGAGTCAACAGAGCGTCAACGATCTTCTGTCTCTCATCATGGTCAATTCAACGGCTGCGCAATGGCATACACTCATAATCACATTTTTGACCTCGTTTCTAGGCAAAAATGCTAGTAACGATATCGCTACTACCTTCTTAAAATGAGTGTCAACGGAGCGTCAACGAGTTTGGGCTTGCATCTTGGATTATCAGACGGCAATGCAGCGGAGTTGACCCATAATTGTACTATCGGCTGCCTTTATGGGCCAAAAGGCTAATGATGATATGGCAACTGTCACGTCGTTGTATGCCCTCGGATTCAACTTCACAAATATGCATCCGATGTCTCACAGGTCTGACTTTTTTCTTGCTTGCAGCTCGAAAGTTTATATTTGAGAACTTGCAATCTACCTGTCTATAACGTATCCATTGACAGTCATCCGGATCGAATTACGCAGAGTTCAATTTCCTACCGTAATGTCAGATACAAAATCTCTAAATACCTCGTTGCTAGAGCTTATGATATCTTCAAAAGACAAATGTGTCTTTATTCGTGATTTAAGCGACCTTACTTTGCAAATCACCTTCGATGCCTGGTGGGCTTCAATAAATGTAGGCTCGAAGCGGCCTATTGCTTGGAATAACTCTAGACATGCACCATCCTTGCGATTCTATTTACATTGCGCAATTGAAGAGACTGGCAGCCCTGGCATCATATGTATCGTTTGTCATCAAGTTCTGCGCCATCCATCAGAACATGGGACCAGCTCAATGGGCAAACACTTGCTGGCAGAAGTGCATATTGCAAAGATAAGCGAATTAACAGTGTCAGAGGTAACCGAATTGGCTAGTTCAACAGTCAATGAAACAGTGTTTGCCATCCTGAAGTGGCAAGGAATCGAGGTATTCCGATTGTATGTTTGCAAAGGAAAACCAAATTTACCATTCAGGTTTTAACTATACCTACTGAATTGACAGACAAAACGCTCTAAACTAGCAGCAAAGGACTTTCAAACTGCCGAATTTCACCAAGACACCTGGAATCAGTACCTCATGTTAGGCTTCGTTTCGGCATATATTCCATGCAATGCAATATTAAGCCTCGAGCTACGATGGTCATACAATGCATTACGAAGCGAGTTGGTGTTACTGTCAGCCAGCACCCTGCGTAATATTTGCCAGACAGAATACACACTGACAGTGGATGCAATTAAGAAGCAATTGCCCTCAAGAAACAAAGTTACATTAGCTTTGGACGGATGGACTTTGACAAACAAACTAGCAATTACTTTGGTCGTTGCTAATTATATGGATCAAAGTTGAGCTTTGCGTGAGGTACAACTGGCATTCGATGCGGTTGATAGCCCGTTCTTTTCCTATTTCCAAAGCTCATTAAGGAGTACATGTAAAGGGTCAGCATACTAGACCACGGCGAGCCGGACATTTGAAGGAAGTTCTTGATCGTTTCGAACTGACTGACGGCCGTTTACTTGGAATTATGACTGACAACCATTCCTCCAATTACTCGATGACTGGCAAACTACAAACTACCCTTGCGGACTCCGGAATCGAGTGGCCCGCATTGAGAAATCACATACCATGCATGGCGCACGTCATTCAGCTTGCTTTGGGTGCATTCATGAGCAGTCTGGGTGTAAAGTGCCGCACCAAGTCTTGGGAAGCCCATGAGCGCAATCAGCAATTTGGAGAGAATGAAAGCACAGACATTGGGAAGAGTCAAAGACTTCGAAAAAAGGGCAATGTTAGAATCAACAAGGTGTCGACTATGAGACCAGTATTAGCAAAGATAATTGAAAACGTACGTATTTCAACATATTATGAAAGTACTGAAACTGACCTTCATATACCAGAGAATGCTGGCAGTATTAATTACGCTGACACCTTGACATCGAAATGGGTTCATTGATGCTCAAAAAGCCAAAGTCCGGATCGCAGTACTACCCACTATTGATCAGAAGACATGCTGGCACTCAATACTGCAATTGCTCGAGTGCGCCTACCGATTGCCTGAATGCACACGCGAGTGGCTTAAGAACTCAAAATATAACGATTACCGGCCACTGTTCATCACTCAGGATGAGTGGACTGTTGTCAAGTATGTCATGGAGGTTTTATGACCATTCCGGTACTGGACTTTGTGGATGTCGAAACGGCTTACCGTCACTCTGCATCACGTCATCACTGTGTTCAATGACATGTTTGATCACATGGATGGCATGATGCAAGCTTTAGCTAAGAAAAAGACACAATGGATGGAAGACTTATTCTTTACTGTGAAGTGTGCGCGGCAAAAACTTTCCAAATATTATACCCAAGTGACTCCAACAACTGGTATGCTCCTGATTCTGGCACATATCCTTGATCCGTTCTGGAAGTTGCGATCGTGTGGGAAGTGGGACAAGGGAATGGATATTAATCCTGACGACGAGACTTCTTATACTACCCAATACCAGGAAGCCTTTCTGAAGTATGCAGTGAACGAATACTGCACGAAACATAGACGATTGCCGGTCACTAAGTCTGATAACACACTGAACAACAATCTGAGCTCCTTCGAAATGGCTTCTAGATCTGGTCAATCTTCTTATGATCCATACAATTCGTCCAACGATGACGATGAATACTTAATGCCTACCAATGTGGCCGACACGACACCCGGACGAAGCGATCGTGCAGCACGTTTATTGACAGCCGCAAGGCTCTATTTGATTTCACCTCCTGAATTACCACAGAACTGGGGGCAAATTAATTCGAATCTTTATGGTTATCACTCCAACCCAATGGAGATTAGTAATACATTTTGGTTACCGGATATCACGGACTGGGGGCGGCAGCAAGAAGAAACGCCCTCAAAGTACGCCGATCTCTCCAATGTGGCACATGACATACTCTCTATCATACCTCACAGTGTTACAGTGGAAGCCACTTTCTCCGTTGGGCGAGATTTGATCAGGTGGAGGCAGTTGAAAACCACAGGCAAGACCATTCGCAAAAAATTGGTAGTGAGGCAGTTTGCTGGAGCCAATAGCAGATTATTGGCTGGTGACGACGCAGTATTGTATCCAGACAGCACTGGCAACGACATGGTGATGAAGAGAGTAGCAGAGGAAACGAAGTGCCACAGAATGGGCAAGGTCCACGACGTATTGGAGATGTGGCAGGGTAGCCAAGCCCTACCAGCTAAACAGAAGGAATCTCGCGCTCAAAATACGCAGATGACTGCCGTAGCATACATTTCAGATACTGCAGTGATTATCAAAGCATCCTGGTCAAACTTTCATCATGATGGTGCGGCTGCATTTAAATTGTCGGAAAAATCACCTGTGCCACAAGCTTTGTCTGCAATGGACCACCCTGGAGGACGAAGTGAAGTATTGAATGTCCGCTGAATCAAACGAATTGACCGCCATCCAGCTGAAAGTGATAAGGATAGCTCACCTGAAAGCATTTCAGACACCGATAGTTGGCTTAACTGGAATGGGGACTAGGATAATCCCAACCACAGCGAAGATGATTCCGAGGCAGACAATGAATCAGATAGGGAACTGGACAATGGCAGGGAGTATTGAGAAACCCCGGAGGTGCGGAATGTGAGTACCGCACCAAATGTTGCTGGATTGATTTGGCCTATACGGCGATCAAAGAAGAAGGTTGAAAAGGCGTTGCTGATAGTCAATAGAAAGGAAACGAGGAGAAATAAGGGGATCAAGAAAACATAGGACAGAATACGTCAATGTATTGTCACCAAGTTTAGTATGTAGTTTGACCGAGAATTTTATTTAGAGAATTTTTGTGAAAGAATATTGACCAGTCGCGAGTGCATATTGGTTAATAAACAAACTTGTAGCAGGCAATATGCATCATTTGGCATGAGGTCTAAATTTTAACCGGATGAGAGCGATCACTGCTGGAATAGTACTGGGCTCCACTTTGCCATGGAGCTGAGTCCTGATCACGCTAAAAGGCAACCACAGAGTTCAAATATTTAAGATTGTAATTGTTACTCGCAGCGGATCTTGACTAGACCGTACATTAAATTGAGCGTTAATGGAGCGTCAATGATTTTCAGTCTTGTAAGTACAGTAATTGAATGGTTACGCGGTCGGAACTATCCATAACCAACACACTGGCGGCCTGTCTTGGCAAAAGAGTAAACGACACGATCACTGCCTCATTCTGAAAATGTGCTTAAAACCGACCAACAAGGATTTTTGGCTGAGCATCTTGGGTAACCTAAGTGCCGATTGGTTGCTGCCATTCATAAACGAGTTATTGGCTGCTTTCTAAATCAAAAATAGTAGTATCAGACTACCTGCCCCATCCTTAAAATGAGCGTCAACGGAGCGTCAACGATTTTCAGTTTTGTAAGTATACCAATTGAAGAGTGACCTGGTCACTGCTATCCATAACCGACGTAATGGCTGCCTTCCTTGGCAAAACTCAGTGGCAATTGGGTGCAACCATTCATATTGGTTGCCTTTCAAATTCAAAGGATTACCGACACGCTCCCTGTCCCATCCTGAAAATGAGCGTCAATGGAGTGTCAACGATTATTGGGGTTGGATCCTGGGTAATCCAAGTGTTGCAATGTGGTAATAATTCACAGATGGAGTTGTGGCAGCCTTTTCAATTGAAACAACGCACGAGACATACGTTACACCATCAAGAAACTGAGTGTCAATGGAGCGTCAATAACATTTGGTCTTGCATATTGGGTAATCAAGGCTTTGTGCGCATAGCTGGGCTCATAACAGAACTATTGACTGCCTCTATAGCCAAAAATGCAATAAATAGAAGGCAAAAGGCGTATTCCAAAATAATCAATGTCACATATTGCAAAACATCCAAAAAGAGATTATTGGCCGTCGAATACCAAATTGTAATAATGTACAATTATCCCACTGCAAAAACAAGGACATTATATAAATCCAGAGATGGACCTGCTGGGCGACCCGCTGACAACACGCCCAATCCAGATGGGTTAGGATATTTGCATCAAACCTTACCCGAATTGACGGTTCAGATTTGTTGACAATCCGGACCCCCAATTTGGCAACACGTCGGTTCTGACCCGGACCCAGAGCCGAAGTGACGGTCCGGAACCGTTGCTAACACTAAACGTGACTCATCGCCTTTTCGACCAAACGCATATAATTCCCCGTGAGAGGGTACAAGGTTCCGTCTGAGCTGTCAAAGCCGTCCGGAACAACCGGTTGTTTCGGATGGAAACTAGGCTTGTTCCTGATAAATCTTCCTCGATCAAGGCATCCAAGTGTATCTCCAAACTCGCTCGAACACAGCCCCGAAATGTATCGCTAAACTCCATCAATTATGGCCTCCAAGTGTCTCTCCAGACTTGCTCAATTACGGCCTGCAAGTTCACACGATCGTGCTGTCCCAGTACATCTTCAAACTCCTCTGATCATGACCTCGGAGTGTATCTCTAAGTTCACTCTATCGCAGCCTCCAAGTGTATCTCCAACCTCATATGATCACGGCCTCCAAGTGCATCTCCACACTCACTCGATCATGGGCTCCAAGTGTATCTCCAAACCCGTGCCGTGGTAGCCTCCAAGTGTATCTCCAAAGTCGCTCCATTACGACCTAGAAGTTCACTCGATCGCCGCATCCAAGTGTGTCGCCCACAATGCTTGAATACCAACTCCAAGTGCATTTCTAGACTCGCTCGATTAAGGCCTCGGATGGTATCTCTGAGTTCAGTCGATCGTCATTTTCAGGCTCACCTCTAATTGCTCTCAAGCACCGCCTGGAGCCAGTCCAGATATACCCTGTGGAGATGGGTTGCTATACAGGTACATAGATGAGAATAGACACTGAATGGATGAGTTTCAATAATCGTTGAATGATATGTAGTAGCTATGATGTCCAGGTGCACCAGCAGGGTTCCTAAAGAAGATGTTTTTCCGAAACTACTCTACAGTGAATCATGGTGCTCCCAGGCTTGTTGCTGGCGCTCCCAGGCTTGTTGTCAGCGCTCCCAGACTTGTCATCGGTGCCCCCAAACTTGTTGTTGGCGCTTCCAGTTGCTCCCAGGTGTTCCGAAACTTATCACCATCACTCCCATGGTACTCCTGAACCAGTCATCAGAGATCCCAGTTACTCCGAAGGCCGGCCAAAATGCCCTCCTAGGGTTTGATACTCTCCTGAAATTGAAGCATCTAAGTTTACACTCCACATCCTCTCAGACACTCCTGGACACTTCCAGTGACTACAATACAATTTGCTAATGTAAAGTATGAATGATTTGTCCCGAAATAAGAAGCATACCTGTCATGGGAGTAACGTCAGCATAATATTTGGACAGTTTCTGTCTTGCAAACTTCAGAGTAAAGTTTAAGCCTTTCTTCCATTGAGTATACGTTTTACCAAAAGCTTACAGAACGCCATCTATATAATCGAACATGTAATTGTAGACAGTGATATAACGCTTTAGAGAAATCATGTATGGGCCAACATACACATTGGCTAGTATGTAAATATCTTTGAAACTTCAATGATGTGCATGACAACGGTCCATTTATCCTGTCTTCTGAAGAGAGGCCAGTAATCGCCATAATTTGAATTCCTGAACCACTTGTGGGTAAATTGTCATAATCGGTTGCCGCACAGAACAAAATTTCCATTTCGAATTCCAACGCGATTTCACATCCATAATCGATAGTAGTTCAATTTGTACTCCGGCTATCTGACACTCAGTGAACTGATTTCGATTACCCGGTATCAGCATAATCAACATCGCAAGCATCCGATCTTAAATGAAGGTCAGTTTCCGGACTCTCAAAATTTCTTGAAATAGATAGTGTCTCAATTATCTTTGCTAAACCTCATTTCATCGCTGACACCATGTTCGTTCTAGCAATGCTCTGTTTTCGAATTTTTTGTCTCTTCCCAATGTCTGTGCTTTCATTCATTCCAAATTGCTAATCACGCTCGTGAGCTATTCAAGCCTTGGTGCAGCCTTTTACACCGAGACTGCTTCTGAATACATTTAAAGCAAGCTGAATGACATGCACCATGCATGGTATGTGGTTTCTCAATGGGGGCCACTCAATTCTGGAGGCCTCAAGGTTTGATTGTTGTTCCTAAGTCCTCAAGTAATTGGAAGAAGGGTTATCAGTCGTAATGGTGACTAAACGGCTATCGGTATGTTGAAAATACCCAAGACCTTACTTTACAGATATGACTAGTATATCTTGAGCATGTCGACCCTTGACCTATTATCCTTAATTAGCTTTTAAAATGGGACAGGAAAAAGCTCTTCACTTCATTGAAAGCAAGTTGTTCTTGTCACAATACCCTATTGCGATCCACTTAGTAAGTAATGACTTACCTTTTGGCCAATTTGTTTGGAGATGTCCACCTGCTTAAAGTTAAACTAACTTTATTTGGGGTGGCAATTGATTCTTAATTGCATCCACTAGCAGTAAATATTCCCTCTGCCAAATATTGCTCAGGGTGCGGGGGACAGTAGACCCAGTTCACAGCATAAGGTATTATATAAATATTGTATTGCTAGGTATGATATAGCGTTACATGGCATATGAGCCAAAACATATTCAAACATAAGGAACCGATTACAGGTTTTGGTAACATTTGGTTGTTACAAAGTCCTTCACAGCCAATTTAGACATTATTTCGAGTCAAATTAGTCAATATGAATACAACTGAAATGTTGAATATAAATATCCATTGTAAACTTACTATTGAAATTCCTCAACTTCCATGTGGCTTAAGTATGGCCAAAGCTGTTTCATCGACTGTTGAACCAGTCAATTCAGGAACTTCTCACAGTGAATTTATTTCATATTGGAATTTGTGCTTTTGCCAGTAAGTGTTTCCATATTCAGCCAGTCCCATGTTGTGATGGATGGCGAACAACCTGATGACAAACAATATATATGAAGAGTGGGATGCCTGTCTCAAAAATTCCGCAGTGGGAATCAATGCGCCACAAACGCGCAGGTCTTGACTTATTCCACCGCACAGCATGCTTGGAGCCAACATTCATAGCAGTTCAGAAACAATCAAATTTGATGTGTAATGTAAGGTCACTCAAATCACGAATAGGACATACCCAGGTTTGGAAGATATCATACCCGCTCGCAATGTGGTAATTAAAGTTTCCGACTCTAACATCGCGGTAGGAATTTGAACCCTGAGTAATTCCACAGGAGAGACTAGCACGACTTACACCATTGTTAAGTTGAATGACAGTTATCAAATATTGACTCTAGTACTACAAATACGAAAACACCATCAGCAAAATGTATTTTAGTCACTGGAAGCCTCCAGGAGTGTCTGAGAGGATGTGGAGTGTAAACTTAGATGCGTCAATTTCAGGAGAGTATCAGACCCTAGGAGGGCATTCCTG